>CAJICP010000560.1_pt1 | contig 14501 bp, 10 predicted proteins | sample 9199641 | NCBI WGS metagenome assembly CAJICP01 (sample SAMEA7708340, study PRJEB35096) | sediment metagenome | biome: marine neritic benthic zone biome [ENVO:01000025]; feature: sediment [ENVO:00002007]; material: shallow marine sediment [ENVO:03000034] sea grass bed [ENVO_01000059] ... | reverse complement strand
CGGAGCGGACCGTAGGGTGGGATGGCGCACTTCGGAGCGGCTCTGCAAGAGCTGGTTTCCTCGCTTTTGTCCAATAGACCAAGAGAAAAGAAAATTTTTCCCTTTTAGTCAATCCTTCTATTAGAGGAGAGGTAATTGTTAATTGCTGAAATCCCTTTAATTATCAGAAAGTAACCAGATTAATCATTACTTGTTTACCACTACCTTAAATTAAAAATCAAACTTTGAACCAGATGCTAAAATTAAACAAATTAAAATTGTAGGCAATAATTAACAACTACCAAATAGTTAATTTCCCAATTAGCAACTCCCACTAGAAACATGAAAGATTTCTTCAAATACACCTTTGCTAGTCTAATTGGCAGCATACTAGGAATTACTCTAATTATTGGCTTCGGATTTGGCGGACTAATATTTTTTGTCATTTCCATCGCCAGTAAAACCAAAGACCTAGGCCCACAAGTCAAAGACAAATCAATCCTAGTCTTCGACCTCGCTACCAATATTACAGACACTCGACCTATCTCCTCTACTGGAGAAGCACTCCAAGAGGCTCTTTCCACTGAGGACTCTGCAACCATCACCCTCCGAAAAGCAATCAATACTTTTGATGCTGCAGCCAAAGACGACAAAATAATCGGTATTTACATTAAAGGTAGCAACACTCCAGCAGCAACAGGATTAGCAAATCTACAAGAAATACGGCAAGCACTCCAACGCTTCCGAGAAACAGGCAAAACTATCATTGCCTACGATATGGACTGGACAGAAAGAGAATATTATCTAGCTTCGGTAGCAGATGAAATTGTGATTAATCCTTTTGGCGCCTTTGAGTTCAATGGTTTAAGTTCTCAAACCATGTTCTTGACTGGGGCGTTGGATAAATTTGGCATCGGAGTTCAAGTAACTAGAGTGGGTAAATATAAGTCCGCCGTTGAACCCTTTATCCTAGAAAAAATGAGTCCGGAAAACCGACAACAAACTCTCCAATTGTTACAGGATATTTGGGGTAAATATCTGCAAACAATCGCTACAAGTCGAAAGTTAACAACACAGAAGTTACAGGCGATCGCCGATAATCAGGGAATATTGATGGCGAATGCCACTTTAGCCAGTAAGTTAGTAGATCGAGTCGCCTACTACGATGAAGTGCTGACCAAACTTAAACAACTAACTGGCAAAGAAGAGGACGATAAAACTTTCACACAAATTAGTCTCAACAACTATCTCAGAGTGCCAAAAGTTACAGAAACTGTCAGTGGGGATGTAAAAAGCAAAAATAAAATTGCCGTAGTCTACGCTGAAGGAGAAATAGTTAATGGATCTGGCACCCCAAGACAGATAGGAGGCGATCGCCTAGCACAAGAATTGCGAAGGCTACGACTTGACGAAAAAGTTAAGGCTGTAGTCCTGCGAGTTAATAGTCCTGGGGGAAGTGCTTCAGCATCAGAAGTTATTGGTCGGGAAGTCAAGCTTACCAGCGAGCAAAAACCTGTGATTGTATCTATGGGTAATATAGCTGCTTCTGGTGGGTACTGGATTTCCATGAATGCAGATCAAATACTTGCTGAATCAACTACTATTACTGGCTCCATCGGAGTTTTTGGTGTGTTGTTCAATATTCAAGAACTAGCTAATGAAAATGGCATTACTTGGGATGTAGTAAAAGTTGGTAAGTTTGCAGACTTGAATACTTCTGCTCGTCCTAAAACTGAGGCGGAGTTAACTTTGATTCAAAATATGGTAGATTCAATTTACGAGCGGTTTATTACAAATGTAGCAACTGCCCGTAATTTACCAAAAGAAAAAATAGCTGAAATTGCTCAAGGCAGAGTTTGGTCTGGTGCGGATGCTCAAGAGTTAGGTTTGGTGGATGAAATTGGTGGAATAGAGGCTGCAATTAAAGTTGCTGCACAAAAAGCTGAACTGGGAGATAGTTGGAAAGTTGAGGAATATCCTAAGTCTCGTAGTTTGGAGCAACGGATTTTCCGCAGTCTTTCGGGTGTAGAGGTTGAAATACCGACTACTCGTTTAGACCCACTAACGGCAGAATTTAAAAAATTACAGGAGGAGTTGGCTAGTTTGAGAGCGATGAATGACCCTTATGGGATTTATACTCGTTTGCCTTTTAATCTGAGAATAGATTAATTTTTGAAATCAAATAAATATTCTTAGGACTTACCAATAAAAAATGGTTGTTACCAAGTAGATTCATCAGTTTCAGAAACCAAAAAAAATAATCTCTATAAATTATCTACAAACATTCCTGAAGAACCAATCAACTCTTTTCTAATTTTTTCAGCAAGCTCTAATTAATTCCAATTATGCTAACTTCTTATGACTTTAGGGGTTTACTAAATCAACGTTTTTTTCAAAATTTATTACCTATTCCAGCGATTAATGCTTTGGATAATGGAAACAGAACGCCAGATTTTGAATTGCCAGATATTACAAATGGTCAATTAGTTAGGTTATCAAACTATTGGGAAGTAACTCCTGTCATAGTTGTCTTGACTCGTATATTTACTGCCAAGCAGTATTGTCCATTTTGTTTCCCTCATATCTTGGCTTTAAACAATAATTATGAACAGTTTTTAGATCGGGGAGTAGAAGTATTGATGATTACCAGTACCGATGAGGAACAAAGTAAGATTGTTGTGAGCGATTTAAGTTTAAAAATGCCGTTACTTAGTGATTCTAGCTGTCAGGTGTTTAAAAATTATCAAGTTGGTCAAGCTTTAGGGGCACCTTTACCAGGGCAGTTTGTACTAGATAAAGAAGGTAGGCTTTGTTATAAACATTTGTTTTCTTTCTTAGACCATAATGCTAGTGTTGAACATTTGTTGAGTGTTTTAGATCGTTATATTTTTGAGCAAAATAACTATTAATAGTTGAGACGATCTCTTGGTTTAACAAACTCTATTTTGGGCATTGCTGAGGGGCGGGATGAATATAAGTGGGGTGGACATCCTGCCCGCCCGAAAATATAAGGAACGGGCAAGATTCCCATGGCACAAAACTATTAAAATTATCCCGCATTTATGCAACTATTTTGTATATACTAATCCTGCAGATTAATCTGGTCTGTGGGATTAAGTTGTATGGTGATAGCTATCATTCTTGGAGGCTTAGGATAGAAATTGAAACTAAAGTTCTTAGAAATTTTGCCGGAAATCATTCATACCCAGACAATTCATAAGAGGTTTGAGGAATCATATTGATATTACTCTGAGAATAACGAGCAATGGCTAATAAAGGTAATGTCAGAGTCAATACAGCGATCGCTGTTCCCAAAATATTTGCAATCCTTTGAGGAGGTTCATCGTCTGAATAACTGGCAGGTTGGCTATCTGATTCCATATTAAGGAAATTTCTAAAAAACTGAAAATTTTTAGTTGTAATACAAGTTTTATATAGATGCTGTTTTTAAGTTCACCCAAACTTTGATTATTGACAACTACGATTTTTTTCCGCAACTTTTTCTTTAATCTCTTGAGCTGTTTGTGCTAGTACCAGGGATCTTTGACCTATACTTACAGGTAGTCTAGGTATATCTGCCAAAGAAGCACGAGATAAATCCAACAAAAGTTGACGCACCTTTTCCACCCATTCTAGTGAGTCTGGAGAAATAATTGGGCTGTCAGCTTTTTCTTGAATACTTTTTGCTTTCTGTGCCAGTGGTAGAGCTTTTTCAGCAATATTTTCTGGTAGCTTAGGCCGATCCGACAAAGAAGTACGGACAATCTCAAGCAATAATTGATGAACCTGATCTACCCACTCAATATCTGAGTAGTGGGAACTTAAATTATTCATAACTAGGGCTAGTTTGTTTCAAAATAGGAGAGCTAAAATTCTTTTTTAGAGAGAAATTTTTACTTTTCAGTTAACTTCCAGACTCCATCCCAATCTTTTGAGGGCAGTTCGGTCTGAAATAGCTGACAACGACCAAGATGTAACTTAGCCGCTTTATTGTTTGGATCGATTTTCAAAACTTCTTTAAATTGAGCTTCGGCTAATGCAAAAGCTTCCTTAATAGAATCATCTGTTAAATTTTTCTCTTTGGATGGCCTTAAGTAATATTCCCGTCCTTGATGATAGTGTCCAACAATTTGATGTTGTCGATCGGTCAATTCTTGCTTCAGGACACCTTCCTTAAAACCTAAAAGTTCATATATTCTAACAGGCTTACTTTTTCCCTTCACAGTAATTAAGTCCAACTCCCGAACCCAAAGCCATTCTTTGTAAGGTTGATAAGTATTATCACTGATAACCAAATCTGTACCATATTGTTTGCTTGTACCTTCAAGGCGAGAGGCTAGGTTAACACCATCTCCAATAGAAGTTAGCTCCATACGCTTACTAGAGCCAATATTACCACTAACTACTTCGTCTGAGTGAATCCCCATACCAATGCTAATAGCCATTTTTTTCTTAGCTACACGCTCTTGATTAAATATTTTCAAGCGTTGGCGCATTTCCACAGCAGTTTGCATGGCACACAAGGGATGATTTTCTAAGGGAGCTGGTGAACCAAATACTGCCATTAAGGCATCCCCGATATATTTATCGAGAGTGCCTTTGTATTTGAATACAGCATCTACCATTTCCTCAAAATATTCGTTGAGCATAGTAACAACCTGTTCAGCTTCCATGCCTTCCGTCAAAGTAGTGTAGCTACGAATATCACTAAAAAGCACAGAGACTTGTTGACGTTTTCCTCCTAAACCAGTGTCGCCACTTGCTAATAATTGTTCTGCGACTTCTGGTGTCATGTAGCGATACATCAAATTTTTAACTTGTTTTTCTCCAGTGATGTCCTCCATCACTACTAACACGCCATTAACTTTCTGAGGATCGCAAACATCGATCATTGAGTTAATTGACAAATTAATACTTTGAGGAGGTAAATCTCCCTGGGGTAACAAAGTTTGATCTGGATAATACTGCTGGAACTCTTTGCTATCGCTAGGGGAAAGGGCTATATCTAACCATTTGGAAAACTCACTTTCCTTGAGATAGAGCAGATCGTTTACACATTTACCTTCTAATATATCTGTTTCATTGAGTCCTAGTAAATGTCTAGCACTTTCATTTGTGGCAATAACTTTGCCTTTTTTATCAGTAGATATTACCCCGTTGGTAAGACTCCGTAGAATGTCCTTTTGTTTTTGTTGTTCTTGTTTGACTGTATCAAATAATTTAGCGTTTTGGAGGGCCACACCTGCTTGAATATTAAAAGCCCTCATAAACTCTAAATCATTGCGATTAAAACTGGCTTTCCATTGCTCTGGTGCTTTAGGCCAATCTGCGGGGTTGTAGGTTGGATATTCTCCTTGTTTCTTTTTATTAATTAACTGAGTTACACCAATTAATTCATTATCAGCATTAAAAACAGGCATACATAATAGACTGCAAGTACGATAACCTGTTTTTTCGTCTGTTTCTTTGGCTGTAACTGAACGGGAATCTGTATAAACGTCAAAAGGAATTAGTAGTGGTTCGCCAGATGTGGCAACCATACCAGCAAAACCTTTATCTTTAGCAATCCTAATTTCGATTAACTTACCATCAATTGGAATTTTTGTCCAGAGCTGATTTTTCTCGTTGTCTATGAGCCACAAGGTACTGCGGTCTGCGTTCATCAGTTCCTTGGCCTGATCCATGACTTTTTTCAGAGTATCTTCTAAGTCCAGGCTGCTTTTGCTGAGGGAGTCTACAGCTTTCATTAAAGCTTCTGCTGCTCTCTGTCTTTGGGTAGCTGCATAAAATGACTTAGAAGATTCTAGTATCAGACTAATAGAAGGAGCAAATTCACGAAATACTCTTTCATCTTCTTCGGTAAATCCGTTGACATCTATTTGGTCTCCTAATAGTTCATATTTTTCTGCATCTGGTTTGAACTTATTTAGGAGTTGGACAATTGCTATTAAATCCCCAGTTTCTTCTTGCAACAATGGCATTACTACCATACTGTAGGTTCGATATCCGTTTTGTTTATCGAATTTTTTCGCTGAAGCTGAACGGGGGTCATCATAGAAGTCGTAAGGAATATTGATGACTTTTTTACCTTGAGCTGACTCTCCCGCTATTCCCACATTTGCTGGAATTCTTAACTCTAATGGTTTGCCATTAGCTCCTTGGGCGACTGTTGACCAAAGTTCATTTTTTTCTTCATCTAATAACCAAATTGTTGTTCGGTCGGCATTCAATAATTCTCCTGTTTTCAGAGTAATTGAACGTAACATTTCATGCAGAATGGCATCAAATCCTTGAGCCTCTAACAAATTGTTGAGCATTCCCAGGGTTTGATTAACTGTCTTTAGCTTTTCTTCAACATCTTTAACAACTCCGACAAAAGTGTCTTTTGTTAAGGGAGCTAGAAATTCTGAGAAATTAGCCCCAGAAGTAGGATGAACTAATGCACTACTTTCATTGACTTTTGAGTAACTTTTGGGGTTATCTCCATTACTACTATTATTATAACCAGAAGGATTTTGAGGGTGAGACACCTCATGGCTGCTACCCTCTATAACTTCCACATCCTCTATTGGGATTGTGTACTCTGTTGCTATTTGGTTTGGAGATGCAGATGTCATAATGCTTTAATTAAATGTTGGATGCTCTTTCTTGCCTGTAATATTAAGGTTTTTTCAGTAATTATAGCTTGGTTTGTTAATTTATATTAAGCACTGAATGCTTTTTAAATATTCATAGCTGTAGTGTAGTCTAACATAATTAAATTTTCACTTTTCTATCCATAACTTCTTCTTATATTTTTACTAGCTAAATAATGGCCTCCTGTTTGACCTTCACACTAGGCAAAAAAAGTAGCTATGGATACTTAGCATTAATTCTTTTTGTTATGCTTAATGATAATTAATTTCATCCATTCAGATTTATTTTGTTTTTTGTCAAAGTAAATCGCCAATATTCTGCTATTTGTTGTTAAAACTTATTGATAACTTTAACAGATATTTGCTATTGTGAATCTCGCCAGAGGACTCCCTCTATAATCTTTTTACTTCTGTGAGGGTATATTCCAGTGAGCTGCGCATTAAGGTTTTAACTCTTTCTTCCTAGTCTTGAGCCGATCGTCAAACTCTTAAAATCTTGTCTCTTGCTATTGTAGTCATTTGAGTGCTAAAATAAATAGTATTTTTGAGTGGGGACTTCTGCCGACATTTTTGTTAAATAATTTTCCAGCCCAAATATAGCCCAAACTCTCTTTGTCAAAGGCAAAAACACCCTTAAATCTATTTAGATTAAAGATAAAATGTTACTTTCAAGCTTTTTCCAGCAATTTAGCTATTTTAATCCCTTGGCTCGTGAAGTCGGTTATCTGAATTTTGTATACCGCTATTTGTTAAGAAGATTCTATAAGCTGATAAAAGTAAACCAAAAGGTTGTGCTATTTAATCATGTAAAAATGACGCTACCTTGGAATAGCAATTTTGGTACAGAAGTTTTTCTCAAGGGAAGTAAACTAGATTGGGGAAGCGAGGTTTTATTAACTCAATTTTTAGATAAGGGGAAAAGCTTTATTGATGTTGGAGCAAACATTGGATATTATAGCTTGCTCGCTGCTCCCTTATCTGACAAAGTTTATGCCTTTGAACCCGATCCAAGAATAATTAAAGATTTAGAAGAAAATCTTTCTCAGTTTCAAAACATTCATATTGTTAGAGAAGCTCTTTATTCTGCACCGGGTACAATGGAACTTAGCCTAAGTTCTACGCCTGAGCTAAATTCACTGGTAAGAAAAAGTCCCGAAGGTGATAAGGTAGTAGTTAAGGTTAATACCCTAGATAATTTGATGTCAGAGTATCCATTACTGAGAGTATCGTGTATTAAAACAGATGCTGAAGGAGTAGATTTTGACATTCTATTAGGAGGGAAAAATCTTCTAATCCGAGACCAACCATTAATTCTATTAGAACTTTTTCCCCATTCAAAGGTTCTGAAATTTATTAAATCCATTGGATTTTCATGCTTTGCCTTTGTTAAACCCAAGGATCAAAGTAAATCTCATCTGCCACCAAAATTTATTAAAATTGAGGCCAAGCCTCTAAATGTTCGGCTTAAGATGATTTTTTTAGTTCCCAATCGACTCTTATCAGAATTTGAAAAATTAGTCAATGACTAGGGAGTAGTATGATAGAACAGAAGATTCTAGATTTATAGACTAGACTTGTTGGGAAATAGTAATAAAAATACCTGAAAGCCTTTTCAAGATTAGTTTTCAAGGGTTTTAATTCCCCAGAAACTGAAAGTATTGCCAGGAAAGGGGATCGGGAATTTTTGAGTTTATTACCCAACAACTCTAATATTTATAGACTACTGTTCACCTCCAGAACTAGAAATAGGAATAGCCAAATTTTCCTGACGTTTAACAGCAGCTTGAGTTAAAAGAGATTCTGCAAAAGCAATAGCCTCTTGAACTGGCCTACCACTAGCTAATTGTGCCAACTCCTCTCGCCGTTGATAATTATCCAGGCTTTTCACTCTAACTATCGTCCTTACCTCAGAGTTTTGATGATTTGAGTCTAGACTGGCCATTTCCTCAACTACCTGTTTACTAACACTAAAATGATGGTCTGCCATTGCAGCTACTATGGGTTGGTGAGTTACACATAGAACTTGATGTTGGCGACTAAGTTGGTGTAGTTTTTCTGAAATAGCTCCTGCTACTCTTCCAGAGACTCCTACATCTATTTCATCAAAAACTAGAGTACCTGACCCCTCGATTTGAGAAAAACAAGCTTTCAGTGCTAATAAAAACCGACTCATTTCCCCACCAGAAGCGGTTAAATTTAGAGGTTGTAGTGGCTCACCAGGATTTGAACTGAAACAGAATGTAAGGTGGTCAGCACCTGTAGATGTTGGAGTAGTAGAAGTAATTTGTACCTGAAATTTCACTTTCTCCATAGCAAGAGGCTTTAGTTCCTCTACCAGGTGTCTTTCTAATAGTGCAGCAACACTATGACGTTGCAAACTAAGTTCGCTACATTTTTCTTGTAATTGCTTTTGAGCTTCCTGGTATACTTTTTCTAGTGTTTCGAGAGATTCTCCTCCTTCAAGCAGTTCTTTAAGTTCTGCCTGTATTTTGTGATAATAAGTAATAGCTTCTTCTAAGTTAGGACCATACTTACGACAAATTTGTTGAAGTTCTTGAATTCTTTCTTCTACATCTTGTAGTCGTTGGGGATCGGCTTCTAACTGCTCGCCATAACTGCTAATTTGTCGGCTAGCTTCAACAATTTGAGCTAGAGCGTCATTAATCATTTCTAATACAGGTTGCAATGTGGAGTCGTAGCTTACCATATCGTTTAACATGGTTTCTGCTTCTCCTAAGAGGTCTGCGGCAGCAGGGGCATCACCTTCATTTTGATATAAAGCTTGATATAGTTGATAACTTTGATGTTGCAGTTCAACTATATGGCTCAGGCGTTGGCTGTCTTGTTTTAGTTGTTCTAATTCTTGCGGTTCTGTAAGATTAGCTTTATCTAATTCTTGTACTTGGTATTCTAATAAATCTATTCTTTGTAAACGTTGCTGCTCTGATTTGCGACGGTTTTCTAATGCTGCTGTAGCTTTTTGAGCTTTTTGGTAGGCAATACTTACTGCTTGGAGGCATTCCATGAGCGGACGACCACCATATAAATCAAGCCATTCTCGTTGGAGATTGGGATTTCCTAATTGTAGGGTTTGGCCTTGGGCTGTAATTTCTACTAGGCGATCGCGCAATTGGTCCATTATTTTCCGATTTACCAAGATGCCATTGAGACGAGACCTAGTACGGAGAGAAGCCTGGGCCGCAATAATTTCGCGACTACAAACTACTAATGTGCCATCTACTGGCTCTATTTCTTGGCCATCTAACCATTCAGCTATAACTGGGTTGAGTTCAAAGGTTGCTTCTAAGATGGCTCGTTTAGTGCCTGTTCTGATGATACGGCGATCTACTTTACCACCTAGGGCGGCATTAAGAGCATCTAGGATAATGGACTTGCCGGCACCTGTTTCACCGGTGAATACATTTAGACCGGGGCTTAATTCTAGGTCTAGATGGTCTATGAGGGCAAAGTTATTAATGCGAAGGGATATGAGCATTTATTAAAGGAAGGAATAAGGAAGAAAGAATAAGAAGGAAGGAATAAGGAGGAAGGAATAAGGAGGAAGAGAAGATTTAAGGTTCGCACTTTAGGAAAAAATTTGGTTTAAAGCCTCCCTCTTAAGCGGGGGGACTTTATTAATAATATGGCGCGGGAAAACCTTGTCTATAATGTTCTATAATGTTCTTTTGACTAAAGATGATTTTTTTTCAATCTTGACAAAACTTAATTTCATCACCCTAGCAAAATCTTACAACAGAAATAGGATTTCTATATTACCAACCGCCGGAATTATTTGTTTGCCAAAGATAATTTTGACAAGTTTTATTAGCCTATTTAGGGACTTGAGTTTGTAGTCTAATTCAAGTATGATAATATTGTAGGCGATCGCCAGCTAAATATAAGTCAGTTTTCCCATTATTTTCTCATAGTTGTGCATAGAGTAGTTGCCTTTAAGGATTTTTTTGCTCTATAAATTATCTTTGAACTATCTTGTATTAGGAGGGTAAGTAGAGATGTTAGAGAATCCATGTTTCTACTGTCACAATTAATATTAATTTTATGTCTATCATCATGTTGGAGAATAGTTCTGATTCTCAAAGGGCAAAAAATTTGTCTGTTTATGACATTAACTGGCAGCGGATAGGACAATTTATACTGAGTAAAGTCAAACTACTAAAACGAGCTTCTAAATTACTTGTGGAAGTACAAGTATAACACCCGCAATTCATCCCCACCCGCCTACACGGTAGGGAGGAATTGCGGGGGAAGTTGATAGATGTACCGATGATTGATTTTATGTCTATAATTTAAGTAGATAGGTCAATTAGGTCTGAGGTAATGTTATGACTCCAAATCCTGCGATAATGACAGCCGTGGAGAATTTGGACTACCGCGTTACTGTAGGAGATGTAGCGGCTCAAGCTGGATTAGATGTTAAAGTGGCAGAACAGGGATTGTTAACTTTAGCTACAGATGCTGGTGGTCATTTACAAGTATCAGAATCAGGGGAAATTGCTTATTTATTTCCTGATAATTTTAGAGGTGTTTTACGCCATAAATTCTGGCGGTTAAGATTAAGAGAATGGTGGGAAAAAGTTTGGCGGGTATTGTTTTATTTAATTCGGATTTCTTTTGGGATTTTGTTGATACTTTCTCTAGTAATTATAATGGTTGCTATTGCCATTATTGTTATTTCTATTAATTCTAGTAGTGAACGAAATGACTCAGGTGGTGGGGGTAATAATTCGGGTGGTGGGATGGTATTTTTCCCCCGGTTTGGATTTAATCCTTATTGGCTTTGGTGGTTTGATTGGGGATACTATGATCAACCCTATAGATATCAACGTCAAAAACAAAGAGAAAGACAAAGACAAAGACAAAGACAAAGACAAAAATCTCGTACTCCGGGTAAAGAAAACGAGATGAATTTTTTGGAGGCTGTGTTTTCTTTTCTGTTTGGAGATGGCAACCCTAATTATAATTTAGATGAGCAACGTTTGCAGGCGATCGCTACTGTAATTAAAAATAATCAAGGGGCGGTAGTTGCTGAACAAATTGCTCCTTATTTAGATGATTTAGGCACAGGATATGCTTTGGAATATGAAGAGTATATTTTACCAGTATTAACTCGTTTTAATGGTCGCCCGGAAGTTAGCCCAGATGGTCAAATTGTGTATCATTTTCCTGAGTTACAAACAACAGCAACAGAATGGAACGATCGACCTGTTTCTGCTTATTTGAAGGAAAAATTTTGGCGGTTTAGCGAGGCAAATTCTGGTCAAATAATGTTAGCAACTGGATTAGGTGCTGTTAATTTTGTTGGTGCTTTAGTTTTGGGTTCGTTGCTAGAAGATGGTACAGTAGCAGCTCAGATCGGGGGTTTTATTGCTTTTGTAGAATTTATTTATCCTGTGCTGCTGGCTTATGGTGTTAGTTTTTTAGTATTACCATTAATTCGTTATTTTTGGGTACAATGGCGTAATGGTAAAGTTGAGGAACGGAATCAACAAAGGCAAAACAGAGCTATTGCTTTGAACCAAACTAATAATCTTTTAAGTCGGAAAATTGAGTATGCTAGACAATTTGCTAAAGAAAGGATTATTAACAACCAAGATTTAGCATATACAACTGAAAAGGGTATGCTGGAGCAAGAAGCTGAACAGGCAGATAAAATTAATGCTGAATGGCAAAGAAGATTGAATCAATCAGATGTTTAAGATATTAGCTGAAGTTCCTAAGCATCCATAGTTTATATTGTCATTTTAGGGCGTTTAAATATGAGGTAATTATTGTCAGATTTTGAGTTATGGCTAAAAGTTACTAATTCCCATCCTTCATTACCTAAATAATTAACTAATTCATATAATGTTCTGTCTTTCCATTCTCGCCATTCTGTACCGTTTATATATATGCTAATCAACTTATCTCCAAAGGGATAAGGGCTTCCTTCTGCTAATAGATATTCCCACTTTTGCATTTGTTATCTAAAAATATGGAACCATTTATGCGATAATTTTTCTTTTCAGAGGTGCGAGGGCAGAGGTAATATTATAGCAATTAGCACGTCGCATATTAGTTGTCAGGTTTTTTATCCCTAATATTACCTGGCTTTCAAGGCGGTTAATAGACATGTGAAAAAGAATATACTTTTTGCAGAAGTAGGCAACAGCTCCATAAGGCAAGAAATTTTCCGAGAAAAGGCACGAAAAATGCCCTCTATATCTAATTTCCGGAGGTGTATAATTTACTTAATTAATATGCCAAACGTTAGCTCTTATATAGCAGTTATCCCATCAATGAAATAGACCTATTTTTTGACCTGTTCCTCATTGAAGTTGTTTTCCATACCCAAAAAATATTGGACTTTATTTATCTGATAAATACTTGAAAGCAAGTAAATTTTCGCACTTAAAAATGTAACATGGGTGATGGAGTGTTTGGGATGAATTTGGCAAAAAATTACTTTTCCAAGGCAAAAAAACTGAGTAATTATCGTCAAGTCAAAAAATATCTAAGTATCAGTGATTTTGACAATTTCCCATACTACTAATGTAAGCATTCACCTATTAGCAGTCAGCTCTCAGCAATTAACAATGAATATGGACTTCTAAGGTCAAGGGAGCGTGCTTTTACAGTAACATTTAATTTAACATTTAATTCTAGCTCAATTTCTCAATTGCTTTTACCTCCTCCTCTCATCAATAGCTGAAGTCCGCAGTTCCTCTGCAAGAGGCTAGCTGAATGCTGACGGCTGAATGCTTACCTACTAATTTATAGAGCTTTTCACTTTCATGGAACACATAACTTCAGCTAAGCCACCTTTAAGCCAGAGTCTCTGGGCTCTATCTAAATGAAAACTGCTATAACTGAGGATTTGATCTAAATCTAGGCTTGAAAAAAAGGTGCTTGAGAATTAGCTAATCAATAAATTCTGTAAAATCTATCTACCTCGGGATGACTTTTGTGGTATCCTGATGTAAATAAAGCTATTCTAAACCTTTTTTTTGTTGGTAAAGTATCAACTTCTGATATCTTTTTTCAGTCCCTAAAAATAGAATTAATTATTCAGGAGCATCACCTAAATTTTAGTCTTAGCGAACATCAATTCTAGCTAAAGTTGCGCCTTGGTAATAGTACAACAAAATCTGCTGATAATTATATCCATTCCGAGCTAAATTGTAGGCTCCCCATTGACTCATTCCTACGGCATGACCAAAACCTTTTCCAGTAATTTGGAAACTGGTGGGAATTTGTTGACCTTCAGTTTTCTTGGCACTAACAGTAAATCTGGTACTCTTTAGTCCTAGGGCTGCTGTAATATCTGTACCTTCAAGAGCTTTAACCCCTGCATCTCCTAAAACTTTGATAGTAATAACACTACCGTGGGGAGTAGTAGTCTGAGGTGTCATGGAGATAATATTTCCCACTCCTGAGATTCGTTGCTTTAATTGTGCTTGAGAAAATGATTCAGTCCATTCATAAACTGGGGCATCTTGGTCAAAGTCGGGAACAGCGCGGAGGTAGGGGAGTGGGTTTGACCAAACATCTTCTACATTTTCTGTGTGTCCTCCAGAAGATGAATGGAATAGGGCTAAAATAATTTGACCATTGTAGGTCAGCACTTGGCCTTGGGTCCCATCAACAGCAGCGTAAGTTCCTGGAGATTCTGTTTTAATTCCTTGATAAACTTGCCATAGTTGGTCATTACCTAGGTCATAGAAATTGTTACTATTTTCTTGACGCTTGTTGAGGGCATAGGAACGGGCAGCGACGGCCTGGGCTTTTAGGGCTTCTTGTGGCCAGTTGCCGTTCATTTCTGCTCCAATGACACTATAAAGATATTCTTCAAGACTGACATAGTTGATAGCTGTGATGCCTCCTTTGTGG
>CAJICP010000226.1_pt1 | contig 14682 bp, 11 predicted proteins | sample 9199641 | NCBI WGS metagenome assembly CAJICP01 (sample SAMEA7708340, study PRJEB35096) | sediment metagenome | biome: marine neritic benthic zone biome [ENVO:01000025]; feature: sediment [ENVO:00002007]; material: shallow marine sediment [ENVO:03000034] sea grass bed [ENVO_01000059] ... | reverse complement strand
TGGGAACTGGGAACTGGGAACTGGGAACTGGGAACTGGGAACTGGGAACTGGGAACTGGGAACTGGGAACTGGGAACTGGGAACTGGGAACTGGGAACTGGGAACTGGGAACTGGGAATAGAAAATATATCTGAGTATAAATATACAAATATTTTTGTCTACCTACTTATTGTAAAATATAATTTAGCCAGTTTTTCAATTAGATTAACTATTAATACTATTTGGCTTGAGCCGAAGTAAAAACTGTTTAAATTTCCAACTCAGAAATCATCGAACAAACGAACAATGACAGACATAAATCAAGATTTCCAAACAGCTCTCAACTTTCAAAAAGAGGGGAAGTTAAAAGAAGCAGAGTCAATATATATAAACATACTAAAATCTGATAGTAATCATGTGGCTTCCCTAATTAATCTTGGTTTAATAGAGCAAGGAAAGGGCAAACTAGATGAAGCAACTCAGTTCTATAAATATGCCTTTTCCTTAGATCCAAATAATACATCTCTATTGTATCTTTTAGCCAGAATTACACAAGAGTTAAACCAATTAGATGAAGCTATTGTCTACTGGCAAAAATTAGTAGAACTCAAACCAGATTCTGCTCTAGAATTTTATGGCAATATTGGTAATAGCTTAGTTCAACAAGGTAGATTTGACGAAGCACTAAATTATTTTCGTCGTGCCCTAGAAATATCACCCAAGAGTTTTCAAGCCCATCAAGCGATCGGTAATTTGCTGATTAGACAAGATGAACTTTTGAAAGCTAAATCAGAATTTAGCAAAGCATTAGAAATTAATCCTAATTATCAAACCGCCAAAATTTGGTTAACTTTAGTTGATAAGTTACTCAAAGGAGAAAATTTAGTTTCATTCGATTATCAAGGAACCCCTGTAAAATTTGAAATAACAGGAAAGAATCTAGCAGTAGAAATTGCTAATGTTGGTGGGAACTTTTATGAACTAGCAGAGTTAGAGTTTATCCGTCAGAACTTAAAATCATCAAATCCAGTTATAGTTGATATTGGAGCAAATACAGGGAATCATTTAGTTTATTTTGCCAAATTTATGCAGGCAGCAAAAATCATTCCCATAGAATTTCATCCAGAAATTCTTGCAGCTTTGAAGAGGCATATCTCAATTAATCAAATCAGCAATATTGACTTATCTAAATTAGGGTATGCTCTTGGTAAAAATCGTGGTAAATCTTTCATCAAAGAACATCCTGCTAAAGATTTATGTTTAACAGAAATTGCCGATAACATCATCAATGGTACAGAAGTAGTAGTTGTGACTTTAGATGAACTAATTAGCGAAAAAGTAGACTTCATCAAAGTTGATGTCCAAGGCAAAGAAATAGACGCTTTAGCAGGAGCAAAAAATTTGATATCTAGTTATCAACCTGATATGCTAGTTGAAGTTGCCAAAAATCATATTAAGGACTTTCGGAAATTTTTAGAAGCAGTCAGATATCAAACTGTTAAGGCGTTTGATCGTGGAAGATATGTCAACTTCTATATTAAACATACTAACTAGAGCTTAAATTTGTATTTACTTCAAGTATATAGCACTCCTATTTTGGTTGTATAGAAAATATCCTGGAAAAAGCCAACAAGCAACAGGGAGAAGAGTTTCAAACTTCTTATCTATTTTGGGATTTTTTACAAATCCTAAACAGATTACTATATATTGAAAATTACACAAAAATCATAGCTATAATTTACTTCTATTTTTCTCTAGTTTACTACTTCTTTATTCTTTCCTAACCTTGACTTCGCTTACTATATGTAAATTTAGACAATAAACTAATGCAAAACTTAGGCTTAATTATCTGGCTAATCATATTTATAGTCAGCTTATTCGTTCTAATCAAAGCTTCTGACTTTTTTACAGATGCAGCAGAAAAAATAGGTATATCTTTAGGAATTTCTCCTTTTTTAGTTGGGGTAACTATAGTATCAGTAGGAACCTCTCTACCGGAATTAGTATCATCTATTATAGCGGTATACCAAAACTCCTCTGAAATTGTTTTTGGTAATGTTATAGGTTCAAACATTGCAAATATTTTCTTGATTATTGGTGTAGCATCATTAATTAGTAGCCCTTTAAGGATACAATATGAACTAATTAATGTAGATTTACCACTATTTGTTGGTTCAGCTTTTTTATTAGCTTTAACTGTTTTAGATAGTAACTTTTCTATAAATGAAGCTATTATTTGTATTTTGGGATATGTTGTTTACGTTTTGTATACCATCAGTAGTGGTAAACAAGAGCAGCAGTCGGGAGTCAAAAATAAGTCACGTAAAAGTTTAGCACTGAAACAAATAGTAATTGTGGTTGTTAGTTCATTGTTTATCTTTTTGGGTGCTAATTACACAATTGAATCTGTTACTAAAATTTCTGAAATACTAAAGATAGGTAAGGAGCTAATTGCTTTAAGTGCAGTGGCCCTTGGTACATCATTGCCAGAGTTAATAGTTACCATTTCTGCCGCTAGAAAAGGAAACCCAGAAATTGCGGTGGGAAATGTTTTAGGCTCCAACATCTTTAACTCATTAATGGTGATGGGAATACCAAGATTGACAGGTAACTTAGTAATTCCTGAAGATGTTGTTACCAATGGGTTATTAGTTTTATTGGCAGGAACAGTTTTATTCTTTTTTGTCACTCAAGATAAACAGGTAACTCGTTGGGAAGGATTGATATTTTTCCTATTCTACGGGTGGTTTATTGGTAATATATTTGGATTGGTTTAGATAAAACTGTACCTCATTATCTTAAAAAATCTTGTAATAAATATTATAAGGATTCAGATATCTCAAACCCAGTTATACAGAGATTCCTGAAAACGACTGACTCAGCAAGTTAACTATTTGATTCTCAATAATGAGGAAAAAAAAGACTTTTAGCAATCTATATTGAGAATGGGATTTTGCAGGTAATTGCCAGAAATGCTTATCGATTAAGATTTATGGGGTTTTCCATTAGACCTGAATCCTTAAATAATATTTAACATCAAATCTGGGTAATTAGTTACTATATGATTTAGATAAAGTTGGGATAATTACCGATCGATAAAATATCAAGTTTTTCCTGACAATAATTAAAGATACCGGATAAATTTAATTTATTCCCGATTCCCGACTTCCGATTTCCGACTCCCGATTCCTGATTCCCGACTCTAATATCTTAATCATAAGTATTCAATCGGATTTCATCTTATACTAAAGTTTTGATATAGAATCCGGTTATATAGTATATGCAACGCTTGAATGATATGAAATCCGGTTATACAGTCTATCGCCAAACTAACTCTATTTATTACAGACATTCACGACTAATACAGCTATATAATTTCCATGCTCAAATACCTTCCTGACTCCTGACTCTTGACTCCTGAATCCTGACTCCTAAATTATACGATAACTCATTACCCGGATTCTATATAAAATATGGAATTGAGGTTACATAGTCATTGGAGAATCAACATAAATATTTGGTTCTTGCAGATAAAATTCTATGCCCAAATTTTTCAATTCCTTAGAAATACTTTGATTAGCAACTTCCAAAAGTCGTTTTCTTAGCTGAATAGAATTTTCACTAGAACCCAAAATAAAGAAAGTCACCCTAGCACGAGTTTTATTTGTATTTTCATGGTCAAATACAGCTATTTTTGTACTACCTGGGTCAATGCCAAATACTGAATCGGTACTATTTTTAACAACTTGTTGAACCAGAGCTTGTTCCCTTTCTATCAGTTTTTTAGTAAAGTCTAAATACAGTAATACCATAACTTTCTTACCACGAGTAATATTCTCAACTCCTGTATTAGCTAGTTGGTTATTAGGGACAATATATAATGTACCCGTGGCTGCTATCCTAATTTTTGTAGATCGTAAACCAATAGATTCTACTCTACCATAAGTCTCACCTTCTGGCGGAGTATAACCACTGGTTAATGAGAAACGAATATAATCTCCCGGAATAAAAGGACGGTCTAAATACAATACAACAGTACCAAACAATTGCTCCAAAGTTTTAGAAGCAGCAAAACTAATAGCTACACCACCAATAGATACCCCAGCTAACAAACCTGTTAATGGAAATCTTTGACTTTGAGCATACCCTATGGCTGCGATAAATCCGATCGCTACATTTACTATTGTCTCAAATACTAACAGTAATTCATCAGCTTCTAGACCTGATTTACGAATAATTTCAATGCCATATATTCTGAGTAACTGCTGAAATAAACGGGAAGCTAACCAGGCAATACTAATAACTACAGCAAGAACAATTAAAGGATTAAAGAAGTTGTATAATGCTTTGTAATCTTCCAACCAAACTGAGGAAAGAGAAATTAATATAAATGTTCCGGCAACTTGGAAAGGTTTTGTAAGTGGTCGAATCAAGTTATTAGTAATTTCTTTGCCTAAATTCGGCATAAACCTATTAATAATTATTTGCACTATTCCTGGTGTATATTTTCCTATCAATATAGCCCCCAGGGTAAATACAAAAAAAATTAAATACTGAGGAATACTAGAACTTTCTAAAGAAACAGATAGCTGATTTACTTCGTTAATTAGATTTGAGAAAAACATATTAAACTAAACTGTAATGGGTGAGTCAACATAGATACTGGGCTGCTCAATATCAAAAGCAATACCATATTCTTTAAGTTTCAAAGTAATTCTTTGACTAGCATTATCCAACATTTGACGACGCAAATCCATAGATACTTTACCAGAGCCTAAGATAAAAAATGTAATCTGGGCTTGAGTAATATTTTGTAATTTGGAACTCTGCAAATTTTTAAATGCAATATCAGTATTACGAGGGTCAACACCAAAAATATCGCTGGTACTTGCTAAGATAACTTGACGTATTAATGCTTGCTCTTGAATATCTACTTGACGATAAAAAGTTAAATACAAAATAGACATAACTTTTTTAGCTGCAGTAAAGTTTTCAATATTTACCTGTGTCAGAGAATTATTAGGAATAATAATTAAAGTACCTTTACCAGAAGAACGAATCTTAGTAGAGCGCAAACCAATAGATTCTACCCTACCAAAAGTACCATCTGGAAGACCAATATAATCATCTACTATAAAAGGTCTATCTACATAAAGTACGATACCACCGAGTAATTGACTTAATGTATTTTGGGCAGCAAAAGCAACTGCTACACCTCCCACTCCTAGACTTGCAATAATACCAAATACATTAACTTGGTGAGTCTGAGCAAAAATGATAATAGCTAGTACAATAATAATAAAGTTAGCAAGAAATTTACCTACTATAAATAAGTCACTATTAGCTTTCCGACCGCTTCTGAATGCTGCTTCTATTAAATAGACATCGAAAAATTGCTTCACAATTTGATAACCTAACCAAGTAGTTGTAATAGTTAAAATTATACTGAGAGTTATTTCGAGAATATATAGTTCAGAATATGGTGTAACAGCTAGAAGAGTTATCTCAGATATCCCTAGAGCAATTACTACTCCAATTAGTGATTTATTTGGAGATATGACAATTTTATATACTTCAAAAATTTCTGTAGATACTATCTTTCCTATTAATTCAGGTAGTTGGCGAATTCCGATGAGAGCAACTATTCCTATTACTCCTATGGCAATTATTCGCAGGATGATACTAAAATCTATTACTATTTCTTCTGGCAATTGAAGATATTCAAGCATAAAAAGCTTTTCCTTTAATGTTACTTACTATCGGAATTTGATTTGATTTGATTTGATTTAATTTTTATCTTTATCTTTATCTTTTAAATTTTTTACTATATTATACTCTAAAAATATCAAAAATGTTGAGCTATAAGATAGCGATCGCCCCAATTATTTTTCTACTTCAATAGTTGATTGGGGCGATCGCCTAAGCAGAAGATACTTTTATTACTTTTACCTTTATATTATTTCTACTCAGGAAACTCAGGAATTACCCATTTAGGGGGAGCCATCCTTTTCTTCATCACTGCTTCTTCAGCCATTTCTAGCATTTTATCCAAAGAAGTATCATTAATAAATTTAGAAGTTTCTTCTGCATATCCTTTATTTGGGCACTTGTCACCCAAAATGCACCCATTTACACAAGCTTCTGCACAATTAATCGTATTTTCCATAAAATTATCCGAACTCAACTTAATCAATTTTATAGCAGACAACAGTTTTTAGCTATCCACTTCAACAATTATCAATTTTACTGTAAAGATTAACATTATCCTCATTCAATATAGCAATTCTCGCTCTTGGTGAGATACACAAGTTTTGGATTTTAGGGAACTGCTTAACTGGGAACAGAGAAGAGAGAAGAGGGAGTAGGGAAGAGAAAAAAATACTGCACGTAATTCATAAGAGAACCGCTATATCAACAACTACTTTTGCGCAGAAGCTAATCAATAAATTAATCCCAATAACCTAATTTAGACCCTCTTAATATCTACCAACCAAAAAATATGTATTCATCTCTCCCTTACCCTTAATCATAATAGTTCCTCTCGGATTGAATATATATTTACCTTTTAAATAATTAAAGGTTGATTCTGTAACTTGAATAGTATCAGGAATACCGTGAGATTCCATTCGGCTCGCAGTATTAACTGCATCACCCCAGAGGTCATAAATAAACTTTTTCCTACCAATAACACCAGCAATAACCGGACCAGTATTAATGCCAATTCTAATACTAAGCTGCATATTATATTTTTGATTAAAATAGCTAATTGCTGCCTGCATATCCAGAGCCATTTCAGCAATTGCCTCAGCATGATCTTGCCTTGGCTCTGGTAAACCTCCAACCACCATATAAGCATCTCCAATAGTTTTAATTTTTTCCAAACAATATCTATCAGTTAACTCATCAAAGCCAGAAAATATTTCATTCAGCAAATTAACTAATTGTGGAGGATTAATCTTTTCTGATAACTCAGTAAACCCTACTAAGTCCGCAAATAAAATAGTTACTTCAGCAAAACCGTCAGCAATATTTTTCTTCCCTTCCTTTAATTTTTCTGCAATGGGTTTAGGCAAAATATTTAACAACAATTGTTCTGATTTTTCTTGTTCAGCAGATAAGACTTGTTCTGCTTGTTTGCGTTGATAAATTTCTGTGGATACTCGATCAAACATTTGATTAAAAGCCATCATCACCTCTCCCAATTCATCCTGACGCTGAACAGAAACAGAATAAAATTTAACCTGATTTCCATTTTTACTCAAAGCTTCTCCTGCAGCAATTAAGTCATCTCTTAACTTCAAAATAGGATTAATCAATTTAACTCCTAATACCTCCATTGTCACTAAAGTAACGAAAACAGAGATAATTATTACAATAGCTGCTATTCTACCAATATAACCATATAATTCTTGTTGAATTTGAGAAGCATTGTGACTAGCAATTAATGTATAATTTATTCCCAAATAATCTGCTGACCATGCCACATCATATCGTTTACCATCTCGACTTCTAACGCGCAAAATATTTGTATTAGCAAGCTCCGAAAATTTAATTTCTGGAGCTTCACCAATTGTTTTAATTAATTTACCTTCAGAATCATAAATTGCTACTCCTAAAATCACAGAGTTACTTGTTAATGTTTTGACCTTTGTCTGAAAGTTACCATCAGACATCATACTGGTTTGAGTTAAACGCACAATGGAATTAATAATAGCTCCGGAAACCTCTTCGAGTTGGAAAAGAAGTTCTTTTTCACGACGTTGATAAGATGGAATTAAAATTAAAGTCTCAATTACTACAATACTGGCAAATATCCACAAAACTATTTGTCTGGATAAACGCGCCCTAAAAGGAGAATATAATCTGGAAATTTTAGGAAACATATAAAATTTATTTGTTGTGATGTTTACTAATAGCTTGCATAGTTCACCCTCAAATAAAAAAATCTCAAATATGATAAATATAGCCTTTCTCAGCTTAGTCAAGTACACTTTTTTTCTTCTTTTCTGTTCCCTGTTTCCTACGAGAACTTTGTATCTCCTCAGCATGAGTATTACTATATTATATTTTATAGCACTAGATAAAAGGATCGGGAAATTGTATAGATAATCTAGATTTTTAATTTTAAAATAAGGCAGAGGGCAGAAGTTATCTTGTTCGGATGGGAATTTATCCCTCTTTTGTCACTCTCCGAAAGTTAAAATTAAAGAAGCAAGTAGGTAGGTCAAATTAAATAGAAAATGGTTGTGAAAGGGAACATCGAATCTGGGAATAGACAATAGGGAGCATAGATTAAACAATTTCTCTCACAAGAAACACGGAACAGCTTGGCTGGGAAAAATTATACATCTCTTTTATCAAAATAATATGGGTCTAAAACCCCGCCTTTTAAGGCGCAATATTTTTGGAGCCCAGCTCAAATCTCCGTTACAAAAATAACTTCTGACTTGCAGACTTGCTGACTTCTGACTTCGTTAAAAACCGGACTTGGTATCACAAAACTTTTAACTTCTACAGCTATTTAGCTACAATAAGAATATGGAAAAATAAAACCGATATCCAGCAAAAACAATTGACTAGATATCAGTTTTAAAAGAACACAAAAAATACAAACTATTGACAATCTAAACTTTGGTCTAACTTACTACTACCCGGTTAAGTAACTCATAAAGGATAGAATTAATAAAACCTAATGCTACAGCACCAATTAATGCACTCCAAAATCCCCAACGTAAGCGAAATCCACTGACAAACCAAGCAGCTAAACCAAAGATAGCCATATTCATCAGTAGAGTAAAGATAAAACTCGAAAGTACAATCTTAATAGGCAAAGTCAAAGCAACTAAAACCGGACGAGCTAGTGCATTCAAAAGCCCAAAAACTGCCGAAGAAGTTAAGGCGATTTTAAAATCATCAATTTCAACCCCTGTTGGCAACTTAGAAATAATAAACAAACTAACAGCAGTAACAAACCAAAGAATCAAAAGTTCTACAATACTCATTTTTTTTCTCCTTAATTAACAGCAATCTAAACATTAAATCGGAAGAGCAAAACATCTCCTTCCTTCACAACATAATCCTTACCTTCACTCCTCATCAAACCCTTTTCTTTAGCAGCATTCATCGAACCAGTAGCCACTAAATCGTCATAGGCAACAGTTTCTGCTCGGATAAAACCACGTTCAAAATCAGTATGAATTACACCAGCAGCTTGAGGAGCTAACATTCCAGCTTGAATCGTCCAAGCCTTAGTTTCCTTTTCTCCAGTAGTAAAATAAGTACGCAATCCCAATAGCTCATAAGTAGCCTTAATCAGAGATTTTAACCCACCTTCTTCTACTCCTAAAGACTCCAAGTAGTCAGCCCTTTCTTCTTCAGGTAACTCAACTAATTCTGACTCAACCTGAGCCGAAATTACCACAACTTGAGCATTTTCAACAGCAGCAATATTGCGTACTTGCTCAACCCAATCATTCCCACTAGCCAACTCATCCTCAGACACATTAGCAGCATAAATTATCGGCTTAGAAGTTAGCAAATTTAAAGGCTTAACTAGCAGAGAGTCCTCTTCATTTAAACCAGCCATTCTTACCGACTTACCCTCATTTAAAACAGCCTCTAATTTTGTCAAAACTTCCAATTCTGCCTGAGCATCCTTACTGGTACGAGCTTGTTTTTTAGTCCGTTCAATTCGGCGTTCAACCTGAGCCAAATCAGACAAAGCTAACTCTAAATTAATTACCTCAATATCTCGTACTGGATCGACCGAACCAGAAACATGAATAATATCCTCACTATCAAAACAACGAACTACTTGAACAATAGCATCAACCTCTCGAATATTAGATAAAAATTGATTACCCAATCCCTCTCCCTTACTAGCACCTTTAACCAAACCAGCAATATCAACAAACTCAATTCTAGTAGGAACAGTTTGAGCAGAATTAGAGATTTTAGTCAGCACATTTAACCGCTCATCTGGCACCGCCACCACACCAACATTGGGTTCAATTGTGCAGAATGGAAAGTTAGCAGCTTCTGCCTTAGCATTAGCAACCAAAGCATTAAATAAGGTAGATTTTCCTACGTTGGGTAGTCCGACAATTCCAGCTCTGAGCATAAATTTAAGTCAAAAGTTAAAAATTCAAAAGTTAAAAATTCAAGAAATTACAGTTTGTATTTTGATAGAATTACTATACAACTGCCTATCTAGTTAAGATAGCAGAACTGAAGCATTATTCTACTTTCTTAATTAAGTTCCACTCAAAATCAAGAATCAAAAAATGAAAAAAATCTAGTTTGCCTTTCCAGATAATTCCACAAAGAACTATAGTGCTAGATTTAACTTCCCTGGCGGGAAGTCCCGCGTTGTCGCGCCATGCGCAACGCCATAAGGGAAAGCCAGTTTTATTTATTGGGTTTATCCTGCATTCTTGTGCTATAACAAAAAAACAGGGGTCCGACATCACCTCTGTATAAACTGCGACTCAAATATCGAGTTGAAGCGCTACCGCGGTGTCGCGCCATGCGCACCGTCGGTCGGATGTCAATACTGAGAAAATACATAATCTAGGATCATCCAGAGTCGGAGTTGAGCTTCCCCACCTCAGCTCTACTCAAAATCAAGAATCAAAAAATGAAAAAAAAACTGTAGTTTGCCTTTCCAGATAATTCCACAAAGAACTATAGTGCTAGATTTAACAGTGAGAAAATACATAACTTAGATTAATCTGGACTAGAAGTTTAGTTGACCAACCTCACCTTCTGAAAAACTAGACAAAGTTATACAATTTTCTCCCATTTTATATACATTTATTTGCTGTTGAGAAATTTTGCTTGTCTTGAAGGTGACTCAAAACTTAATTTTTAAGAAATGTGAAGATTTCTTCACTAGACTCATAGAAAACGATTATATCTTATAATTATATAAATCAAAATTTTATCCCTCTCCTGGCCTAATGGTTATTTAGCACTTTCTGGCTAAATAGTGGTTAAAATATTGATAATTATAAGCTATAAATAGAATTTAAAAAACTATTGTACAATGGTTGAAGAAAAAATCATCGGAACTACAGAAGCTGCATATTTATTGGGTATTTCAGGTCAACGTTTGCGAGTATTATTAGCTCAAGGTAGAGTTAAAGGTGCTTGTAAGAAGGATGGCTTTTGGCAAATACCCGCTTACGGGTCTAAAGGCAATGAAATGCCAGTGATTTCTCCTGGAACTAGAGGTCCTAAAGGAATTTGGTGCAAGGAGAGGCGAACTAAACCAACAATGATTCATGTGAATCAGCACATAATTAAGGAAAATGCAAAGAATCCACTAAAGGAATTGAAGCCTGTAGTTTCTGTAAAGGAGACTAACCGTAATGACTATGGTTATCAGTTGGAAATTAAAGGTCCTTGTCGAATAGTTTATCGACCTCACGACCCAGCTGAATGTGGCGCTCATTTGTGGATTGATACTTTTAGTCCGGTGCAATTTGTAGATACGAATTTTAATCCGATTAGTGCGAAGCGAGCTTACAAATATATATAGATATTAAGTAAGCAGATAAAATTTAGATTTTTTCAAATATCTGTCGTGATAAGCTGATAGTTAAAGTCAAAAAAAATCAACGACAGATGGATAGTGCTGTGAAAAATCAAGCTCTTGTAGATGCTTTGGTCAAAAATCTGCCGGAGGACGCATCTGAAGCTCAAGTTAATCATATTTTTGCTTCTGAATTATTCAAGTTTTTAGGTTTTGAACTAAATGAGCAGGTGCCTTCTTTTTCTACAGGAAATGGTACTGATGCTGTTGATTATGCTCTCCGTCATACTACGGAAAATGATATATTTTCCCAAACTAAGACTAATCCAGATATTCTCGTAGAATTGAAAGCTAGGAATGTTAATTTAGCTGCTGATTCGACACAATATAAAAAGACAGTTGTACAAATTAAACGGTATTTTTTAGCAGAAAACTGTAAAACAGTGAAGTGGGGAATAATTACGAATGCTAATCACATCCAATTATTTAGAAAGCATGGAAAAATTATTTATCCGGCGACAGTTTGTCGGGAAATAAATGCAGAAAATATCATTAAAGTCGCTACATCAATTAAAGAAAAAATTGATCGACCACAAACAGCATTAACAGTAGCAGTTTATAACAAAAAAGGTGGCGTAGGAAAAACAACAACCACAGTCAATACCGCAGCAACTCTATCTTTGCTTAATAAAAAAGTTTTGATTGTAGATTTTGACCCTGACCAGCGAGACCTGACAAATTCTCTAGCAATTAAACCTAGTCAGCCTAGTTTTAATCAATGCTTAGTAGATGAAAGTATTAATGTTAGAGATGTAATTTATCCTTACAAAATTAAGTTCAAAAAGTTACAAAAAGAATTTGGCTTTGATGTGATTCCTATTCCTTTGAATGAACCCCTGGAGTTTTGGTTTGAAGATAAATTGCGTCAAGAAATAGATGTTACGAAATTAAGTGAAATATTAGAGCCGTTAAAAAATAACTACGATTATATCTTGATTGACTCTTCTCCCAACTGGCGAATTTTTAGTCAGAGTGCAATTTATGCTGCGGATGTAGTTTTAATACCGACAAAACATAACAACTTCTTTTCCCTAGAAAATGCAGCCGTAGCTATCAAAAAATATATACCTGAAGTTCAAAGAAAAAGAAAAGATGGCGGACCTTTGATTCTACCTATTTTCTTTAATGGAGAGAAAACGACCGAGGCGCAAATGAAAGATGCCAAATCTCATATCAATCAACTAATCAAAGATGCTAAACAAGACCAAAATAATAAATTTGACCTGCTACCCTATTTTTATCCCCGCTATACACCAACAAATAAAAATATGAAAATATTTGAATTACCTAATTATGCTTCCATTGCAAAATCTGCTTTTTCTAATGTACCTGCTGTTTATAAAGATAAGATAGTTCGTGAATATTATAAGAGTTTGGTTAAGGAGTATTTTTTACTATGAGTAGCTTGAGTAATATTGGCAATTTGATGCACCTATATATGTACAAAATTGAACCAGGAAATGGAACGGATGCGCCAGAATTTCTAATTTCAGCAACGGCAAAAGCTCTCAATGAAACTGATGGGAGAAACTGGGTACCTGTAATTGTCAAAGAATTGGAAAAGAATAAATATGAAGTAATTGGCAACTCCTTTATTTTTGCTGTAGCTGAAGCTGCTGGTTTAGAAAAAGTTTGGTGTATTATTGCTGATGAAAGTGAGAAAACTGAAAACATTAGCAAAATTTTGTCTGGGGAAAAAACACCACAAATAAATCTTTCGACCGCCACGAGAGATGAAATTAAAACAGCACTTCAATACTTAATCGAAAAACCAAATAGTAAACTTAAAGGAGTAAAATTACCAGTAGCTACAAATCGCATTGATGAAGCTCCGCGTCAATATTGGAAAGATTTAAAACCAATCACAAAATTGGGGTGTGGAATTACCACTGCTAAAGTTAATGTTTTAAAAGAAGTCTTTTATCTAACTCCTCAACCAATACCACAACCAGAAAAAGTAAATCTTTCCACTGCCACAAAAGATGAAATTAAAACAGCACTTCAATACTTAATTGAAAAACCAGATAGTAAACTTAAACAAGTTGAATTAGCAAAAGCAACAGAATGTATTGCTAAAGCTCCACGTCAAAGTTGGAAAAGCTTGGAACCAATTACAAAATTAAAGTGTGGAATTGGCAAAACCAAGATTAATGCTCTAAAAGAAGTATTTTATCTAACATCAAGTGTTGAATAAAATGCCTAAAAAATAAAATTTACAGCAGTTTTGATAATATTGAGCTACATTTTAGTATTAATCTCTATTCCCTATTACCTAAAGCTCTAAAACTTTGTACTTCCAAGACTCGAAAACTTCCGTAATATCATGTCTCTTTGAATAACCACTTCGGAAAAATTTAGGGAGTAGGGAGTAGGGAACAAGGGGAATTTTGTTTACGCAGCGTTCCGCACCGAAAAAATATTCTCGCTCTTGAGAGAAGAACATTTTTATTATGGCTAATTAATGAGACTTGATCTAATACCAGTTCGATTAAATTAAATTACAAACGATAAGAGTAATTGAAAGACTTTCTACGTAATATCTCTTTGGATAATAAAAGATAAATTTACCCTAATAAATACTTATAGATTATTTTTTCTGACAACTGACAACTGATAACTGAGTAACTGAAATTACTCCCCACTCCTACGAATTTGTAGCAAACTTTTTCAAAATAGTATAAATGTATGACCAAACCAAAGCACCAATAGTTGAAACCCTGAAAAATCTTACCCAAAAATCTCTAGCTCCTTTCTATGCACCAGGACATAAACAAGGAAAAGGCATTCCACAACCACTAAATAACTTATTAGGTAAAAAAGTATTTCTAGCAGACTTACCAGAATTACCAGAATTGGATAACTTGTTTGCTCCAGAAGGTGTAATTAAAGAAGCTCAAGAATTAGCCGCAGAAACTTTTGGTGCATTACAAACCAATTTTCTTGTCAATGGCTCGACTGCTGGAATTATCGCCGGAATAATTGCTACTTGTGGAAGTGGGGATAAAATTATTTTGCCCCGGAATATTCATCAGTCAGTAGTATCTGGGCTAATTATATCTGGAGCAATTCCAATTTTTATCCCTCCTGAGTATAACTCCCATTGGGATATC
>CAJICP010000082.1_pt1 | contig 14742 bp, 5 predicted proteins | sample 9199641 | NCBI WGS metagenome assembly CAJICP01 (sample SAMEA7708340, study PRJEB35096) | sediment metagenome | biome: marine neritic benthic zone biome [ENVO:01000025]; feature: sediment [ENVO:00002007]; material: shallow marine sediment [ENVO:03000034] sea grass bed [ENVO_01000059] ... | reverse complement strand
TACTGTGGTCTACCGGGCAGGAAAACCGCTGTAAACAAACTGCCGTATAAATTACAACTAACACTTATGACACTAAGGCTGTAATTACTTCTGGAAAGGAGTTACGGCAACTGCTGCCAGTGGGAAAACAACTGTGACAAATGATTGACAGGTAACAGTTGTTGATAAGCAATTATGCTTACCAATATTACTAAAAAGGCCAATAGGTACAAAAAAAATGCTCTTTAGTCCACCCAAGAGTTATTAGATTTGGGGTAGAGCAAAGTTTGACATACTCCCCGCCGTGAACGTTACCTGGTAATGGTTTTTGTACCACCCACTGAATCTTTCTACCCTAGTTTCTTCCTTTGTGCAACAAAACCGATAATATTAATAATAAACAAGAAAATTTTCTGCTAAATAAACTGTGCAAACTCATATTATCTAAATTTCACAATAGTTTTGAGCTGCCTGTCACCCCGTGACCATATAGTTTCTTTGCATAAGTCCTGATATTTTTTAAATAATTGCAAGATGGATACAAAACGAACTGCGGACTCTATCAAACTAGATTTTATTTTAGAAACTATCAACCGCAAGTTACGAGAAACCAAAAATCCTCCTTTAAATACCGCAGAAATTATGCTTCTCCGAGGTATCTGGGATAGTAAGACCTATAATATTGTGGCTGAAGAGGCAAGTTACAGCTCAGGTTATCTAAGTAGTGTCGTTGCTCCTGAGTTATTTAGACGAATTTCTGATATTATTGGTCAAAGGGTGACAAAGAAAAACTGTCGGATGCAACTGCAAATATGTCTCATCCCACAAGCTACCTCAAAAAAAAATGTCCTTGGCCAACAATCTGAAAAACTTTCTGCCAGTATAACACAACTAATGTCACCAAGATTTCCGAGTGGATCTATTTCTCTAGATTCGCCATTTTACATACAACGCTCCGATATTGAGAAGCAAGTGTATGCAGAAATTGAGAAACCAGGAGCATTGGTGAGAATAAAAGCACCGCAGGAGATGGGCAAAACTTCTCTTCTTTTGAGAGTTATCAACTATGCAGAAAGTTTGGACTATTGCACCGTTAACCTAGACTTACAACAGGTAGACCAAGACATTTTGAGTGATGATATCAACAAGTTTTTACGTTGGTTTTGTGCTAATATTGCTTGTCAACTAAACCTAGAGTCAAACTTAGATGACTATTGGGATGAAGATATTGGTTGTAAAATTAGTTGCACCCTATACTTCCGCAACTATTTATTAGAGTCAATTAATTCTCCCCTACTTCTAGCTTTAGATGAAGTCAATCAGATTTTTGAGTATCCAGAAATAGCAAAAGACTTTTTTCCTCTATTGCGCTCGTGGTATGAGGAAGCAAAAAGACAACCTGTGTGGCAAAAACTGCGTTTAGTGGTAGTTCACTCCACTGAAATTTATGTGCCTCTGCAACTGAAACAGTCACCTTTTAATGTCGGGTTACCAATTCAGTTAGGTAGTTTGAGCTTAGAAGAAGTTTTGGAATTAGCCCAATCCTACGGACTCGACTGGAGTGATGGAGAAGAAGCAAATTTTTTGATGGCCACTGTTGGAGGACATCCAGCACTGGTGCATCTGGCTATTTATCATCTGAGTCGAGAAAATGTGACAGTGGGGCAATTATTAGAAACTGCTGCGACATCTACCGGAATTTATGCCAATCATTTGCGACGTCATCAAGTGAAGTTGGAAGAGGAGACAGAATTAGCGATCGCTCTACAAAATCTTGTCCATACTAATGAACCTACATTATTGGAGTCTATTGTTGGTTATAAGTTAAGTAGTATGGGGTTAATTAAGTTATATAGAAATAAGGCCACATTAACTTGTGATTTGTATAGACAGTATTTTAGAAGTCAACAACAATCATAAACATTTCCCGATCGTGGCTATCTGACATTTTTTTATACCCAATTAAACGGATTTTATCTGAGAATAATTGTACAGATTGTTAACTATTTACTGCTGTTTTTCTTGAGTCGTTTATCATGTCGTTTTGCTTAATTCTTTCCTTTAGAAAAGATGTCTCTATAATGGAAATTCCAGGAGGAAATATTGTTCTTCAAGCAGTAGGTATTGGCTTGAAACTGGATATTTTATCTCGGGGAGCGATCGCTGCTTTTGCTGTTTTATTATCTGAAGGTATGACACGGGATGGCCTGAGTGATATAGTCTTAGAAAAAGATGGTTTTTCTGGATTGCCTAAATTCAATTATTATCTTGAAAATTTTATTCATCTCGGCCTAATTTGTCACACAGTATCTGTTAATAATTTTCCCCTAGTAAAAATCGTTCCATATTCACCAGTCTGCAAACTTCAGCTAAGTAATTTAGCACTAAATACTCAATACAGTCTTTCTCGCTTTGCTTATGCTCATAAAGACTGGGGTGAGATGATTTTAGAATCTCCCTTATCTCATGCTCAAATTACTTTAGGAGATTGGCGAGGAATGGCTATTATTACAGAGTTAGTAAAGCCTCGCAGCATTCAAGAATTGGCTTCTATAATTCCTGGACTTTCTGAGGAATTATTGCAAGTATTTTTGAGTTTTTTGTTGAGTGCTGAAATGATTTATGAATTCCCAGATACTGCTCATATAGGAGAAGAAAATAGTGAAACTTTAGGACAATGGGAATTTCATGACCTTTTATTTCATTTCAGAAGTAGAAGGGGAAGACACTTAAATCCGGTTGGTAAAACTTATCGTTTTTTGAATCAAATTGAACCTTTACCTGTAATTACGGAGGTAGAATCCCAAGAACGAATAAATTTATACAAACCCGATATTGAAAAACTTAAAGAAACAGATTATCCCTTTTCATTGGTTTTAGAAGAACGAAAAAGTATCAGAAATTATGGAGAAAAACTACTCTCTGCTGAACAAATAGGGGAATTTTTATATCGTTGTGCTAGAGTTAGGGGCGTTTTTTCCAAAGATTATCGAGAAGTTAGCAATCGTCCTTATCCAAGCGGTGGAGCTTGTTATGAGCTAGAGATTTATCCAGTTATTACTGCTTGCGATGGGATTTTGGCTGGATTTTATCATTATTGTCCTCAAAATCATCAACTAAGTAAGGTATCAGAGATTAATACCCATGTCAATCAACTTTTAGAAGAAGCAAAATGGACCGCAACACTGCAAACCCAGCCCCCGGTTTTAATAGTTGTTACTGCCAGATTTGCTAGGGTTTCTGGGATTTATGAATCTGTGGCCTACAGTCTTATTTTGAAGCACGTCGGTGTTCTATATCAAACAATGTATCTTGTTGCAACTGCAATGAATCTGGCTCCTTGCGCTCTGGGAACTGGGAATTCCGATCTATTTGCTAGAGCAATGGGTATCAATAGTTATGGTGAATTATCTGTAGGAGAATTTATTTTGGGAAATAAATAGTAGACTGACCTCTATTTCATTACAGCGCTGTTCAAATTGATGAACCACATCTTCACAAGCAAAACGTTGTAGGGACGTTCCATGGAACGTCCCTACAGTGGTCTGCCCAAATTAAAACCGCTGTAATGGATAATGGATAATTGATAATTGATAATTGATAATTACCTCTGGTTAAAACCGCTACGGAATTGAATATAAGGAAATATTATTTCTTCTCTTGGTCGATTAGATATGGAGAGGAGACCCGCTCTTGCAGAGCCGCTCCGCTAACGCCATCTCTCGACCGCTTTTTTCCCCTTAAAAGGGGAGGCTTTAAACCAGAATTATTTAATTATTAATTATTCGGTAAGAAGTTACATATTATACCTGAAATTAATGTTAAAAATTGTAAAGCTAGTTAGAAAAATCATTCAAACTAGATACAATGACTAAAGATTTCTTTTGACAAAAATAAAAAGGTAAAATTATGACCGATTCTATCGAGATCAATAGTCTTACAGGACGAGAGATTCTAGGAGGAAAACCAAATACGAAAATCGGTACTAACGGACACGAAGAATATAAAAAAATTCGGAAGGCATGCAAACAACTCTCGCAGCTAACAGCATGGATGTGGCTTGAAGGTGATAAAGGTGAAGATGATCGAAATCGTCAAGCTCCTGAGCTTCAAAAAAGATATCTAAGAATACTTTTTGATACCATACTCAAATATCAAGCATTCTATAATGATCGGTGGGGAAGTAAGGCCATCGCTCAAATATTGATAGGCGAGAATGAAGCTGCAGTATCTACGTTACAAGAAAGTAAACAAGACAAGCCCCCAGAGAGATCGCATCAAATTTGTCCGAACATAATCCCTGAGATTCCCAGTTTGACACTTCAACAAGTTTATGAAGAACTTGTGCCATCTAATGATTATAACGATTATGTTTTCGACCAGAACTTTACAGAGGATTACTACGCAAAAGTCTCAATAGAAACATATGAAGGAAGTATATTTTATGACTTCTTTGGGACAAATAATCCTACAAAGAAACCAAAGTATATAGTTGTCATCCCCTATCCTCCTAAACCCAAACTGGGTAGATATACCGTAAATACAGCAGAATTGGAAGCTTGGGCTACACAGCCAACTACGGTAGAAGAGAAAAGCTATATTCCTCCCAACTTTAATCCTTATATTCCAATTCAGGGATGTTCTTGTTAACTAAAATATATGTTTAATAGACCGAAATTTAGAGCCTCTATTTGCCTCAAATTAACTGAGCAAGGAGAGGCTTTTCTTTTATCAGAAAGATATTTTACGTTGCTAGACGATCCTCTGCTGCAACTAATATCTCCCTTAATTGATGGCGATCGCACGGTTGATGAAATTATTACTATCTTAGAAGGAAAAGTTGCCACCACTCAAATTTACTATGTTCTGATGTGGATGAAACAGCAGGGTTATATTGAAGAAAGGGATAACGTTCCCTTACCTGCATCGGCAGTTTTTTCTGATGCTCTTTGTGAAGCTTACAAACTTGATGTCAAGAACGCTCAAAATAATCTCAATCAAACAAAAGTAGCAGTGAGGTCCATCGGTTCCACTTCAGCTTCAGAACTTATTTCTATTCTTGAATCTTTGCAAATAGAAGTTGCTGAAGATGGAGATATAGAAGTAATTCTAACCGACGATTACCTCTGTACCGATATAGGTGTTATTAATCAGCAAGCACTTCACCACTCCCGTCCTTGGATGCTAGTAAAACCTGTGGGAACGATCGTTTGGATCGGACCAATATTTTATCCAGGAGAAACAGGATGTTGGGAATGTATGGTGCAACGCATTCGAGGTAATAGACCTGTTGCAGGGTTTCTCGAAAGACACAAAGTAGACTCTTTAGCACTTCCCACTGCTTTTCTCCCCTCTACTCAGCAGACTGCACTTAATATAGCTGCAACTGAAATCTTTAAATGGATTTTTCAGGGAAGAAACCAACAGTTAGAGGGAAAACTAATGAGTTACGATACTTTTTCCTTATCCACAGAAATTCATCTCATCCCAAAACGTCCCCAATGTAGCTGCTGTGGAGACCCAACCTTGATGCAAAAACCATTACCTCTGTTGTTAGGGAGTCGGAAAAAAAAGTTTACAGCAGATGGCGGACACCGATATTGTCTGCCAGAAGAAACACTGAGGAAATATCAGCATCATATAAGCAGCATTACAGGAATTATTCGAGAGTTACAAAAAGTATCTTTAGCAGACGCCAATGATTTAATTCATACTTATGTGGCAAAACATCATTTTACCACAATGTTTGACGATCTAGACGATTTGCGCCTAAATATAGGAGGAAGGAGCGTTGGCAAAGGAAAAACAGACTTACAGGCGAAGGCGAGTGCATTAGGGGAAGCTATTGAGCGATACTCTAGCGTTTTTCAAGGAGATGAACCCAGGGAAAGAGGTAATTATGGGAAATTTGGAGATCGAGCTATTCATCCTAATACCTGTATGAACTATAGTCAGGAACAATACAATACCCGCGAGGAGTGGAATACATCTCACCCTAACAGCAAGTTTCAAAAAGTTCCAGAACCCTTTGATGAAGAACAAGAAAGAGACTGGACACCAGTTTGGTCATTAACCGATGGGGAATTCAAGTATTTGCCAACTGCTTACTGCTATCCGGGATATCCAAAGCCTCCTCAACCTGATTGTTGGGCAAATTCTAACGGTTCTGCTGCTGGCAATACTATAGAAGAAGCTATCTTGCAAGGCTTTATGGAATTGGTCGAACGAGACTGTGTTGGTTTGTGGTGGTATAACCGTATCAAAAGACCAGAAGTCAATTTAGATAGTTTTGATGAAACCTATTTTTCCGCCCTGAAAAATTATTATCAAAAGCTCAACCGCGATATTTGGGTTATTGATATTACCAATGATTTTAATATACCAACCTTTGCTGCAATTAGCCAGAGAGTCGATCGCAAGGAAAAGGAAGAAGATATTATTTACGGTTTTGCAGCTCACTTTGATTCCAAGTTAGCAATTAGCAGAGCGTTGACTGAAGTTAACCAAAACTTGAGTAATGTACAAAGTGCTAATGCAGATGGTAGTACCCGATATCCTATTTACTCTGATTTCTTTGCACTAAAGTGGTGGAAAACAGCAACTCTAGAAAATCAACCTTACCTTGCTCCCGATGAAAGTATAGCTCCCAAAGTATGGGACGACTATCCTCAAGAGTGGAGCGATGACTTACTTGAGGATATTACAATCTGCCAGCAGTTGGTAGAAAAAAAAGGTATGGAAATGCTGGTATTAGACCAGACTCGTCCAGATATTGGGTTAAAGGTGGTTAAGGTAATTGTGCCCGGAATGCGTCATTTCTGGAGACGGTTCGGAGCTGGACGCTTGTATGAGATTCCAGTTCAATTGGGTTGGTTAAAGGAACCGTTAGCAGAAAAACAACTAAATCCATTTCCTATCTGGTGGTAATAGATAATTAATAATGGATAATGGATAATTGATAATATAGAATCCGATTGAACAGTCGTCATTGCGACGATAGGAAGCAATCTCCTAAACCCCTGAGATTGCTTCCTTCCACTCTGTTCCAGTCGCAATGACTTGGGTATAGTACGATACAGTTCAGTTAAGGATTTTTTTTGCAGTTCTGTTTGACTCCTGAGTCCTGACTCCTAATAAGTAGCTAATTCTCATTTGTAGCCAACACTTATCAAATTGGTATAACCCTAATAAATATCTAGAAACCATGCTGAAAGGATATCAAATTATTGATGCAGACTCCCATGTTTATGAACCTTTCGAGATGTGGAGAGACTATCTAGAACCAGCATTTAAGAACTTTGCTCCATCAATAGACTTAAAAATTGACAATGAAGTAATTGTTCATAAGCTTTCTAATGAAGTGAAAGTTGCTGGAAGCAAACAAATTACACAGATTCATCCCGTATCCGTAATCAATCGTTTCGACTCAGAATCTCATGTTCGAGCAATGAAAGAAATGGGAATAGATGTTTCTTTTATTTATCCAACTTATGGATTATGGATTTTAGCAGTTGATTCGATGCCATCCCCACTAGCTGGAGCGTTTACTCGGGCTTACAATAACTGGTTACAAGACTTTTGTAGCTATGATTCACGAATTCTTAAGGGAGTAGGTCTGATCAATCTACATTCACCCGAAGAGATGGTGACAGAATTGGAAAGAGTCGCAGAATTTGGCTGGAAAGCTGTAATGATACGCCCTAACCCTGTCAAAGGAAGGTTACTCAGTCATCCAATTTACGAACCTTTTTGGACGAGATGTGAGCAACTTGGGATTGCAGTAGCCATTCATGAAGGAACTCACAGTCGCTTGCCAACTACGGGAGCAGATCGGTTTAATACTCGTTTTGCTATGCACGCTTGCTCTCATCCTATGGAGCAGATGATGGCATTACTAGCTCTCATCGAAGGTGGAGTGTTGGAGCGTCATCCGAGATTGAGGATAAGTTTTATGGAATCAGGTTGTGGATGGCTTCCTTACTGGTTATGGCGACTGGATGAGGAATATAGAAATCTCCAATGGGAAATTGAGGAAACCGTAAAAATGAAGCCTTCAGAATACTTTCGCCGTCAATGCTTCATTGCGGTAGAACCATCAGAACCTTATCTGGCTGAGATTATTCAATATATTGGTTCGGATAATTTAATTTTTGGCTCAGACTATCCTCACATGGATCATAACCCAGATATTGTTAACGAAATTATCGCCCTAGACGAGCAGTTATCCCCAAAAACAATCAAAAAGATTTTATGGGATAACCCTGCTTATTTTTATGGATTAATTTGAAGAGATGCAATAGACATCTCCAGAAAAGAGGCAACAGGCAACAGGCAACAGGGAGAAAGAATGGATAATTTATGGATAATAATTGATTTTATTTTTGATTATTGGAGATGTCTAATTGTAATATCAAATCCGCTGGCTTTGGAATAATATAATTCTAACGCCCCTACAATATTGACTATTTTCCTCTAATCTTGAATTATACTAATGCTACCGGATTTGATATAATATTATGTTCGGTAGAACAGCTATAATTAGGCTCGTAGTTGGGCTTGAGCAATTATACAAATATTGTAAGGGCTAAAGCCCAACTACAAACAAGAATTTTATTATAAATAATCATCCGAACATGGTATAACACAGTTATTTACTTGATGGAAGATTAAATATGAGTCTCACCAATGACTATCAAATACTGAATAAAATCTATGAAAGTTCTCACTCATTAGTTTACCGAGGTATTCTTAATCAGAATCAACAACCTGTAATTCTCAAAGTTCTGAAGGAGGAATATCCTAGTATTTCAGAGTTAACTAGGTACAAACAAGAATATGAAATTACTCGATCGCTGACAACAATAAAAGGAGTTGTCAAAACTTACGGTCTCCACAAATATAAAAATAGCCTGGTGATGTTTTTAGAAGATTTTGGAGGTGAGTCTTTAGATATTTTGATGAAATCCCAAAAATTGACACTTCCAGAAATTTTAGATTTAGCAATTAAGATATGTGAAATATTAGCAGAAATTCATGGAGCTAATATAATACATAAAGATATTAACCCATCTAATATTGTTTTTAACCCACAGACTAAACAGCTAAAAATTATAGATTTTGGTATTTCTACAACATTTACTCGTGAAAACCCTACTTTCAAAAATCCCAATATCCTAGAAGGAACTTTAGCCTATATTTCACCAGAGCAAACTGGGAGAATGAACCGTTACCTTGACTATAGAAGTGATTTTTACTCACTTGGTGTAACATTTTATCAAATGCTAACTGACCGACTGCCATTTGACACAAATGATGCTTTGGAGTTAGTTCATTGCCACATTGCTCAACAACCAGTTCCCCCCAAGCATCTAAAAACAGAAATTCCCCAAGCTGTGTTAGATATTGTGATGAAACTGTTAGCTAAAAAGGCAGAAGAACGGTATCAAAGTGCTTTAGGAATAAAAACAGACATCCAAGAATGTCTAACCCAGTTAGAAACTACAAGAAAAATCTCAAACTTTTCCCTAGCTCGTCAAGATATTTCTGAACAACTCCAAATTTCTCAAAAACTCTATGGTAGAGAGCAAGAAATTAAAATTTTACTGACGGCATTTGAGCGAGTAACAAGTAAAGGAGTAGAAGCGGAAAAGACCAAAGACAGTCAGGAAAAAGGTAACATTTCTGTAGCAAAAAAGCAAAGTGAAATGATGCTTGTGGCAGGTTACTCTGGCATTGGTAAATCCGTACTCGTGCAGGAAATCTATAAACCCATTACACAGAAACGAGGTTATTTTATATCAGGTAAGTTTGACCAACTTCAACGTAATATTCCCTATTCTGCTGTAGTCGCTGCATTTCGTTCTCTGATACAACAACTGTTAAGCGAAAGTGAAACAGAATTAATTCTATGGCGAGAGAAGCTTTTGACTGCGTTTGGGGTGAATGGTCAAGTTATTATTGATGTTATCCCAGAGATAGAACAAATTGTTGGTTCTCAGCCTCCTATTCAAGAGCTAGAAGCTGCTGAAACCCAAAATCGTTTTAATTTAGTATTTCAAAACTTCATCCGAGTCTTTTGTGAGAGAGATTGTCCTCTGGTTATCTTTCTAGACGATTTACAATGGGCAGACTCAGCTAGTTTAAAGCTCATGGAATTAATGATAACCAACAAGCAAATATATTATTTACTTTTGATAGGAGCTTATCGAGATAATGAAGTAAACTCGAACCACCCTCTTACTTTGTCTTTAAATCACCTCCGCGAAGCAGGAGTAGTTGTTAACCAGATAACATTAAAGCCTCTCAAGCTTGAAGATTTGTCTGAGTTAATTGCAGACACTCTCCAGTCAACAAAAGCAGCAGTCAATTCCCTAGCTGAACTTGTAGCTAGTAAAACTTCTGGCAACCCCTTCTTTGTCAATGAATTTCTGAGAACTATTTATCAAGAAAATTTACTTACCTTTAATCGACAACAAGCTCGTTGGCAATGGAATCTTACTAAAATCGATCAAATGTTGGCCATTACAGAAAATGTAGTAGATTTGATGCTTTCACAAATGAAAAAACTGCCTGAGAGTACCCAAGTAGTTTTACAGTTAGCAGCTTGTGTGGGAAATAGTTTTGAGTTAAACACTCTTTCAGTTATCTATGAAAAATCTGTAGCAGAATCTTTTAATAACCTCTTACCAGCTATTCAAATAGGTTTAGTCAAGCCAACTTCTGGACTTGAAATGACTTCTAATGAAGCAATTGAGTCATCATTGGTGGTGATAAATTACAAATTCCTCCATGACCGAGTACAACAAGCTGCTTATTCATTAATTGATGATTGTCAGAAAAATAGTCTTCATCTTAAGATTGGAAAGTTGCTACTAGAAAATAGTAGTCCAGAAGAAATTGAAAACAGAATATTTACTGTAGTAGATCATCTTAATAAAGGTCGAGAGTTACTTCAGGAATTTGGGGAAAGAGTTGAATTAGCTAAATTAAACTTGAAAGCAGGGAAAAGAGCTAAGGAAGCAATAGCTTATAGGTCAGCAAAGGATTATTTGCAGATTGCTTTAGAGGAGCTACCTGAAACAATTTGGTCAGATGAGTATACTCTAGCATTAGACCTTCATAAAGAACTGGCAGAAGCAGAATATTTGAATGGTAATTTCGATGAATCTCAATCTTTGATAAATCTTGCTATAGAAAAATCAAAAACAGTTATAGAATCTACTGATTTTTACGATTTATTAATTCTTCAATTCACCTTGATTGGTAAATATTTAGATGCAATTGAAACTGGTATTATAGCTTTAAAAATGTTGGGATTAGATTTGCCAAAACAGGATTTAAAACTTGCTTTTGAATCAGAATTAACAGATTTTAATAAAAACTTGGGAAATAGAGAAATAAGTTCTTTGTACACTCTTCCAGAGATGGATATTCCAGAAAAAAAGGCTGTAATAAAACTCTTGACAAAAATGTTAGCAGCAGCTTGGATATGCAACCCAGAACTAATGTATGTTATAGCGCTCAAGCTAATTAATATTAATATGCAATACGGTCATACAGAAAAATCTTCTATGGGTTATAGTGTTTTTGCAACAATAAATAGTCATATACTACACAACTATCAAAGAAGCTATGAATTTGGTCTATTAGGATTGAGACTAAGTGAAAAGTTTAATGATTTGTATGCTAAAATCTTTGCTACTCAAATGCACGCTAATATGGCAATGCCTTGGGTAATGGATATTAAAAACTCTGAGGAATTAAACCATCAGGGAATTGATGCTAGCTTTCAATCGGGAGAACTTCAATATGCAGGATATAGCCTCAGTTATAATTTCATCAATTTAATCTTTCAGGGAAAAAATCTCAGCTATCTAATGCAGGAAGCATTGAGAATTTTAGACTTCAGTTATGAAACTAAAAATCAGATCATTATTGATGCTGCATTAGCATATCAAATATGGCTTTCAAATTTATTAGGAAAAACTCGTGGATATTTTGATTTTGATATAGAAAATACTACTGAATTACAATATTTAGACATCTGCAAAAGTCATCAAACCTTCGGTGCAATCTGTATATATTATATTATCAAATCCCAGGCTCTTTATTTATATGAACAGCCAGCAGAGCTGATATATTTTCAGGAAGCAGAAAAATATCTAGATTGTATTCCTGGAACTGTTTCCATTGCCATGAATAATTTTTATTATTCTCTTACCCTTGCCAGGTTTTATCCAACAGCTTCAGCAGAGAAAAAAGAGAGCTATTTGTGTCAACTGGAAGCCAATCAAAAGTGGATGAAACTTTGGTCTGATAATTGTCCCGAAAATTTTCTTCATCAATACTTATTAGTAGCAGCAGAGATAACACGAATTTTAGGAAAATGGCAAGATGCAATGGACTTATATGACCAAGCAATTGCATCAGCAAGAGAAAATGATTTCATCCAAAATGAAGCTTTAGCTAACGAACTTGCTGGCAAGTTTTGGTTAGAAAAAGGTAAAGAAGAATTTGCTCATATTTATCTGAAAAAATCTCATCAATGCTATCAAATTTGGGGAGCAAAACGTAAAATAGAAAATTTGGAAGATAAATATCCTCAATTGTTTGATTCAAAATCATCTACAAGAAAAACTATTTCTATTACTACCTCAACAACTTCTGAAACTTCAACTGATGTATTAGATATAGCTACAGTGATGAAAGCATCCCAGGCAATTTCGAGTGAAATTGCATTAGAAAAGTTACTCAAAAAGTTGATGAAAACTCTAATTGAAAATGCAGGCGCTCAAAAAGGCTTTCTAATTTTAGACAAAAACGGTAACTGGGTTATTGAAGCAGAAAAAAACGTAGATTTTGAGGATGTTCATATACTTCAATCTATTCCTATAAATTTCATAGATACAGACCGCAAAACATCTCTATTGTCAACTGCTATTGTCAATTACGTTATCCGAACTCATAAAAATGTTATCTTAAATGATGCTATCCAAGAAGGGCAATTTACTAAAGACCCTTATATTATTATCAATCAACCAAAATCAATTCTTTGCATACCCTTGCTCGATCGAGGCGAACTTAGAGGGATATTGTACCTAGAAAACAATCTAACCACAGAAGCATTTACTCTAGACAGAATAGAAGTATTAAAACTGCTCTCAACTCAAGCAGCAATTTCTATCCAAAACGCCCAACTTTATCTACAATTACGAGAAAACGAAACCAGACTCGCCCAATTTCTAGAAGCAGTACCCGTAGGTGTATTCGTCACAGATGCCAATGGTAAACCATACTACGCCAACCAAACCGCCCAACAAATATTAGGAAAAGGCATTCTCGCTGACACCACCGCAGCTCAACTTACCCAAACTTATCAAGTATACCTCTCAGGAACACAACAACTATACCCCAACGAACAACAACCAATATTGCAAGCATTAAAAGGCAAAAGCACAACCATCGACAACATGACAATAAACCAAGGAGACAAACTCATCCCCCTAGAAGTCTCTGCCACACCAGTATTCAATCAAAAAGGAGAAATAGTTTATGCAATAGCTGCCTTCCAAGATATCACCCAACGCCAACAAGCAGAAACCGAACGCCTGCAACTAGAAATTCTCAAAGTAGAAAACGCCCTACTCCGGAGTACAGAAGAAACATCAACCTACGACTATCAAGTAGGAGGAAGTTTACCCAGTAACGCCCCCAGTTATGTAGTGCGTTCGGCAGACCGCGACCTTTACAAAGCATTGAAAAAAGGAGAATTTTGTTATGTTCTCAACCCTCGTCAAATGGGAAAATCAAGTCTTATGGTTAGCATGATGCACCAACTAAAACGAGAACAATTTGTTTGTGCAGCGATCGACATGACACGCATCGGCAGCGATAACGTCACCCCCGAACAATGGTATAAAGGATTAATAGTAGAATTATTACAAGCATTTGACCTCTTCGGAAAAGTTAATTTAAAACCATGGTGGAACAACCGCAAAGACATTTCACCACTGCAACGTTTCAGCCATTTTCTAGAAGAAATTATCTTAACAGAAGTCAAAATAGATGATGATATTACTCCCAAAAAAATAGTAATATTTTTAGACGAAATTGACAATATACTAGCATTAAATTTCTCAGTCAATGAATTTTTTGCCCTAATTCGTTCCTGTTATAATCAACAGAATATTAACCCAAAATATCAGACTTTAACATTTGGATTATTTGGAGTAGCAACCCCATCAGACTTAATATCAGATTCCCAAAGAACACCATTTAATATTGGTAAAGCAATTCAACTAAAAGGCTTTCAACTCCACGAAGCAAAACCTTTATTGCAAGGCTTAACAGAAAAAGTTAGTAATCCGGAAATAGTCTTAAAAGAAGTATTAGCTTGGACAAACGGACAACCATTTTTAACCCAAAAAATTTGTAGAATGATACGCAACTATGGAGCAGCTATTCCCACTAATAATGAAGCCGAATGGGTGGAAAATTTAGTGCGAACCAATGTGATAGAAAATTGGGAAATACAGGATGAGCCAGAACATTTAAGAACCATAGGCGATCGCATTCTTCATAGTACACAGCCAAGGAATAAACTACTGCAATTGTATAGACAAATATTAGTAGAAGGGCCGGTAATGGCCATTGAAAGTCCAGAAGAAAAAGAGTTGTTGTTGTCAGGGTTAGTGGTAAAGGAAGGGAGAGTTATCAAAGTTTATAACCGTATTTATGAATGGGTATTTAATAGTAATTGGGTAG
>CAJICP010000274.1_pt1 | contig 14983 bp, 10 predicted proteins | sample 9199641 | NCBI WGS metagenome assembly CAJICP01 (sample SAMEA7708340, study PRJEB35096) | sediment metagenome | biome: marine neritic benthic zone biome [ENVO:01000025]; feature: sediment [ENVO:00002007]; material: shallow marine sediment [ENVO:03000034] sea grass bed [ENVO_01000059] ... | reverse complement strand
GTCATCTAGGGGGTGGTGGTACAGGAGAAACTGCTTTTACAAAGATCTCTATTGGTACTTCAGGTTTTGCAGCACCAGAACAAATGGCTTTGCGACCTGTATATGCAAGTGATATTTATGCTTTGGGAGTAACTTGCATTTTTCTGCTGACAGGAAAAACTCCAAACAGTCTTGGTTACGATCTGATTAATGGTGAAATTCTCTGGCGTCCTCAAGTTAATCTTAGCGATCGGTTTGGGGAAGTGTTGGAGAAAATGCTAGAAATTTCTGTGCAACATCGCTTCCAGTCAGCAGAAGAACTTTTAACAGCTTTGAATACAAAAGAACCTGAGAAAAAACAGGTGAAAACTACTCCAAATGATGCTGTTAAGACTGTATTTCGAGATGAACCTACTGTTTTTCATGACAATACAGATGATGTTTCATGGATGTCTCCCAGCACGAAAATTGCTCAAAGAATTCGAGAACGCAACACTCGTTTAGAAAAAAAACCTACAACTCGAATTCGACCTAATTCTGTTAGGCAAGAAGCTACTCAAGGATATTTGACGACAGTACCTCAAAAAAACAGAGCAAGTAATACAACATTGAGTAGTAAAATTTCGACAAAATGGACGGCTGCAACCTTGCGGAGTGCTTATGTGAAAGGTAGAAGAGATTTTGCTGATTGTGATTTAAGTCGCTTGAATTTGCGTAATGCCAAGTTGTCTGGAGCTATTTTTTATGGGGCTAATTTGCATGAAGCTAATTTGCAAGGTGCAGATTTATCTGATGCTAATTTTGGTCATGCTAATTTAACTAATACTGTTCTTAAAAATGCAAATCTCCATAAAGCTTATTTAAGTACAGCCAGTTTGGCTGGTTGTAACTTGCAGGATGCAGATATGACAAATACTTATTTGAATGGCGCAAATTTACGGGGAGCTAATTTCTGTGGTGCAAATCTAACTAATGCAATGGTAAGCGATAGTCAACTAGAGATGGCAAAAACGAATTGGTGGACAATTATGCCCAATGGTAAAAGAGGTTCGGGATTCTAAAATAGTGGGTGTTTAATACTATAATGTAATATAATAGTGGCTGAAAATTTTCAGGAGTTAGTTATCATGCTCGAAAAATTTTTTTATGCCACAATAATCACTCTATTACTACCTATTTTGTTAGGAATTTATCCTTTTTCCAAACCTAAAAGTTTGAACCTCAAGGAAGTAACACAGAAATATAATCATCTTCAAAGCTATGTTTATAAGTTTTATGTTATTCTTCCAGGTTAATCTATAGTAAGTTATTAAAAGTTATTAATAAAATTATAAATAGGTTTAAGATCGTGTCCGGTTGAATACTTATAAATAAACGGCAATAGGGAACGCTTAACTGGGAGCAGGGGGGAGAAAGTTTTTTGTTTCGCTTTCCTACGGAATGCTAACGCAAACGCGACATGTAACGCGTAAGCGGAACGGATTTCTATCGCTAAAAAGAGCGGACATGATATAACATAGCGATAAAGTCTTGACACTCTAAGATACCGAAGGAATGAGGATTAAATAAACTCCAGAAGTCCACTGATGGAACTATATCTGTTGACGCTATACTCCATGTAACTGTTGTAGATAATAAAATCTTCATTCCCACGTCGAATGACGTGGGATATTCTTAGCAACCTCAGAATTTGTATAAACCTAATGATTTCCTGCCCATGTCACCCACTTATGAGATACACCTGAGTGAGAGCTAGCTCCATTTAATTCAGCTTGATTAACGTTGGCTCCTGTCAAATCTGCGCCACTCATTTCTACCTCATCCAGCGTTGCCCCAATTAAGTCTGCACCAGTTAGGTTAGCGCTACGCAGATCGGCTCGATTCAAATTAGCCCGTGCTAAGTTTGCTCCTGTCAGGTCAGCACCAATCAGGTTAACATCACTTAAAATTGCACTACGCAAGTCCGCATTACTCAGGTCAGCACCGGATAGATTTGCTTGGCTTAAATCTACTCCATTTAGTTTAGCTTCACTTAAGTCAGCCCCACTCAAATCAGCTTGCTTCAAATTAACCATTGCCAATTTGGCCCCACGCAGATTTGCATTCTTGAGGCAAATTCCTTGGAAATAACGTTTACCTATAGAGTAGCGACTCAGGAATTTTTGAGCATCCATATTAGACATCTCCGTTTGAGAAAATTAGTTTTTTAAAGATTGTTTATGTTTTTAATAGTGGCAGAAACATAAAAAAATGTCGCAAAAACTACATAAAAGTTTAAAACTGTGTAAATTTATATGAAGCGAAATTTAGAGAGTTCATCGGGCTGGTAAGTTGACTTGTTAAGCCGATTTGAGCAAATAATACCAAATCCGGTTATCAATGCATGTACTTTTTCGCGCGTCCTCTCTACCCCTCTTGCCTGTTGCCTGTTGCTTTACCCTTGTAATAAAGCTCCTATCTAAACCGGATTTATTATAATATCAAATCTGGACAGCTTAACACGATCGAAAGTCTACTGTAATGAAATACCATATCTTATCAATATTGCTAGAATCTTTTGGACAATCTAGCTTGCTCCGTGCTAGTCATAAATCGCCAAGATTACTCCCTCAAGGGAAAGAGCCACCCCGAAGAAAAAACCAACTTCTTCAGTATGTATTAACCTTTCCTATCAGAATTGTTGTAGCTTCCTGCTTTCTGCTTCTTTCTTTTGCTTCTGCTTTTGGACCTTGGACTCACTTTCAGATTGCTCGTTTTCTCAAGATTCATGGAGAAGAGGCAAGAGCTTTTGTTGTTAAACGAGTCAAACCTAAACCTGTTAGTCAACAACAGTATTACATTATTCGGTTGTCTAATCAAAATACCAACAGAGTTGTGAAATTGCATTCTCAGGCCAAATATCCTGCTGGAGAATACATGGATGTACTGTTTTTCCCTAAGACTCCAACAACCTTGGATATACCACTACTTCCTTTAGGTGGGAAATTGCATTTCTCTTTGGAGATGTCTATTGTCAGAGGGAACAAAAAGGATTCACTTGCCAAACTCTACTTTTCCAGTGTGAGAAAGAATTTTGATGATTTTGGCATTACTCACTCTCTTGTTTCGGTTTTTTTCTTCTATTTCTCCATCAGAATAATTACCTTCTTACCGACTTCTCGCTATTAACCAGCTCCGCATAAGTCGTCTAAATTTTCTGCAACGAAAATTTAAGTATTTTTATCTTGATTTCAATCCCCACAAATCTTCTAATAAAGTATACAAAACAGGCACGACAATTAAACTCAACAAAGTAGAAGTAATCAACCCTCCAATAATTGCCACAGCTAGAGGTTGTCGTAATTCTGCTCCTGCTCCTAATCCCAGAGCGATGGGCAACATTCCTAAAACTGTCGAAGTTGTGGTCATCAAAATCGGTCGCAGTCGCACCGCCCCAGTCTGCAAAATAGCCTCTCTCCGGTCTAACCCTGACTGACGCAATTGATTAATATAATCCATTAACAACAAGGCATTTTTGTCGAGCAAACCAAGGAGAAAAATCAGACCTAGTAAAGAAATAACGCCAAAATAACTCTGAGTAACTAACAACCCCAACATTGCTCCGACAATAGACAAAGGCAAACATAAACCTACTACCAAAGGTTCCAAGAATCTACCAAAAAGTAACACTAGCACCGTCAACATACATACAACAGACAAACCTAACGTCACAGAAAAACTACTAAAGACTTCCCCTATTCTCAGGGAATCTCCTCCCAAGTCTAACTTGACACCAGGCGGCAAAATAGGTTGAGCTACTTCTACTGCTAAATCAATAGCATCCGCTAATCCTAAACCATCAGAGAGATTAGCGGTAATATAGACAACCTGTTTGAGACCACGATGAGTTATTTCTATCGGGTTATCATTATTATTAAACTGAGACGTTACAGTTATGTCTACAAAACCTGGTATTTTTTCAATCTGAGTTTTAATTTCTGTAGCAGTATTGTGGAGAATTTCTCGATTATCTCCCAACAGCATTACCTCAAAAGGTTTTCCTGCACCAGTCTCCACAAAAGGAATATCTTCAACACTAACAGTAACCTTTTCTAACTTAGATAAAGCAGTACGAGTTTGCTCTTGTATTTGGGCAGTGGTTAGCGATCGCTCTTTTTTTAGTTTCACATATACTTTACCACGATTTGGCTCTCCCTGGAAACCTGCAATACTAAAGACTGATTCTACTTCTGGGGAAGATAAAACAATTTTCTCGATTTGTTGCGCTATTCTGCGAGATTTTCTTAACAATATTCTGGTGGGAGACTTGGTTAGATCGCTAATCCAATTAAATGCACCTTCGGCAAAAATTGAGTTGTTAGGAGGCGGTTGAATTTCTTGGGGTGGGGGAGATTTTTCAGTATTAGTCGCAAAATTAGGCAGAGGATAAGAGTAGGTAATATTAAATTCGCCTCGGTCGAGTTGAGGTACCAACCCTTTAGGAATTAGAGGAATCATTGCTACACCAACAACAAAACTGAGTAAAGCTATTGCGATGACAATTTTGCGATGGTCTAGCGACCAGTTGAGTAATTTTTGGTATTGATTTGATAAAGTTTTCTCCCACTGTGGTATTTGATTTAATAAATTATCTTGTTTCAGATAACTTTTAACTTCATTATTATGTCTTTCTAACTTTTGACTTTTAACTTCATCATTTCCTTCTAAATTCTGACTTCTAACATCAAACTTCAAACTTCTGAGTTTTGAGTTCTGAGTTCTGAGTTCATTTAGCCACCAAACTGCCAATACTGGGGATAAAGTGCGGGCAACCAATAAAGAAATTAATACTGCTGCCGAAACGGTCAAACCAAAAGGTTGAAAAAATTGACCGAGAGTATCTCCCATAAAAGCAACTGGCAGAAATACTGCGGCAATAGTGCAAGTAGAAGCAACAACAGTTAAACCTATTTCATCAGTGCCAGAAATTGCTGCTTGTCTGGGAGTTTCTCCCGCTTCGAGATGTCTAGCAATATTTTCCACATCCACAATAGCATCATCAACAATAATCCCAATGACTATTGCCAATGCTAGGAGAGTAATAGTTTCTAAGTTAAATCCAGATATTGCCATGACAATACAAGTGCCTAATAAGGAAATAGGTATTGCCAAAGCTGTTATCATTGTTGCAGCAAAATTCCGCAAGAATGGAAAAATGACTGCCACCGCCAGAATAATTCCCAATAGTAAGGCATCAATAGTAGCTTTGCTTGCTTCCTGAATATAGTCTGCTTGAGTTTCTGCTAAGACAAGTTTGATTTCGGGTAAGTCAGACTGCAATTTTGCTACAGTTGCTTCTACCCTACTGACAACTTCTAGAGTATTAGCATCAGCGCGTTTGACTACTTGAAAAGCTATGGCATTTTTAGCGTTGAAACTTACTAATGTTGGAGGTGTAGTAGAAAGTAATGTGTCAGTATCTTTTTGTTTTCGGGAAGTATCACCCAAGAGATTAACTTTTAAAACTCCTGGTAATTCGGCAATACTAGGGATAATTTGATTTTGGGCAATTTTAGTTAATTCTCTGAGGGTTTGACTGTCGCTGGTAATGGCGTAACTAATAGCTGCTGACTCATTTAAGTCAAGACTGATTATTTCTAAACTGGTTTCTGGAGGTAAAGTTACTTGTTGGAGGGCAGTTTCCACATCTGCGGTTGCCGAGCTTAAATTGTTGAGAGTGCTAAAAGCCATATTTATAACTACTTGACCTGGATATGTGGAGGAACGCAATTCGTACATTCCTTTTGTTTCCAGGGTTTTTACAGCTTTTTCAATGGGAGCAGTAACTTGTGTTTCGGTTTCTATTGCAGTATCAAAAGCTGCTTTTGCTTGTATTACTACTACTGGAAAAGAGACCTCTGGAAATAAGGCATATTTGAGACTGCTAAATGCAAAAAGACCTGCTATAGTTACAGTTAGCCAAAAACAGATAGTTAACCAAGGTTTAGCGATCGCCCACCTAGAAATATTCCAGCGCCGTCGCATATTTTTTGCTGAAGACTGTTTCATCAGTAATTATAACAATTATTAATTATCAGAGAGCTGCTCTCTCTCTTTATGTTACATTGACATTTGGTGAAATTAAATAAGCCTTTTCTGAAACCCTTGTAGGGACCTTCCATGGAACATCTCTTTTTTTTCTCGCCTATCTATACCTATTGGATATCTCCAGTTATTTAAACAGGCTAAAACTGATGATTACTTACTCCCAATATCATTTTTTTTTAGGAGTTATATCAAGTTAGGATGATTACTGATAAATAAAATATCAAATTTTTTCCACTGAGGAGAAAGAGACCGGAATTATTACAATTTTTCTCCTACTCCCCACTCCTAATTCCTAACTCTTATCTTCCATAGTTTAATAATTTTTTCTAGAGATGTTTATTTATCAATTGATCAACTTTTCAGCACAAAGATCTCCGACCTCTATTAACTCCTCCGGTATTTCCTCCTTTGCTGATTTTTCCAGTAGTTTCTTAAATTTTTCTAAGGTATATTTAGATTGAAACTGATTCAAGGTACAATTACATAATATTTCAGCTTGTCCTTGAGACAATCCTTCTGTAATAGCATTAATTTTACAACTTGCCTGATAAGCCTCCGCAAAATCTTGCGGATATTCGTTTTTATCTGGCAATTTAGGAGTTTCACTGTTCGCCTCACTCACAAACAAACCACAGTAAGTTATAATGGAAACAGTCATTAAAAAGGCTGTAATTAGAGATTGTTGGCGGAAGCTGTTCTTCATTAAGTAATTAGTCCTTTTTGGCAAAACCGATCTATATATTTTCATATTATAGCAATAGTAAACTGACCATATTTAATGTAACATTAGCTTAAATATTATAGATAAATGGTAACTGCCTAGCTAGTAGTAAGTAGGTAGGCACGAAAAAGCTTAACTATATTAACTGGACTTTAGGAAAAAAGTTAAATAAAATCACCTCAATCTTTTATATTCAGGAGATTATACCTGAATCTATCCCCAAACAAATCCCAGATTGTCTTTATGCAGAGCAAAAACATCTTGATGCTCTTGCAACCAACATGCATAAGTTGTAAGAAATACTTGTGAGAAATGCTTCTAAAGTCTCTGTAAAATTTGTCAAAGGCTTATGAGCATAACCTGTTCTTAGCCCTCCCATTAATTGCTGATAAATCATGAAAGTATAGGCAACAAAAACTAAAAAAAAGTGACGTATGAGACTGGTTTTATTTCTTACTTGATATTCTTTTAAACCTAACCATCCCTTGGCTTCCCTATAAAACTTTTCAATTGGTAAAGATGATGAACTTTGATATAATTCGACATCTAAAGGGAGAGTTCTCACTCCATCATATAAATGGCTTGTAACTATACAGGTCGCCGGCACTTCCCTGAAAGGGTCGGCTCCCCTAATTCCATTCTCTGTTTTACCAATTTCTCCAAGGTATTGTCTACCTACTCCTGAAGTAAAATTACCACTTTTTCTATGTCCAGAATCATCAATAATCAGAGAAAATCCATTCCTAATTCTGGTCTGATTACCTTTATTCATAATTTTTAAACGACGGTCATTGAGCAACTTTTCATCCCATTTTGCTTGGCTAATAAAATGATATATATTATCATATGAAGCACCAACGAGATTGTTGGTCATTTGAGCAATATTTTTCCTCTTACTTTCTCCGAGTAATCCTGCTAAATAATAACGAAATCCCTTTTTTTGACATGCAGGTTTTAAATAAATTATCAAACTTTTGACACCACTTTTCACGCCCATGGAGGTAAAGCACACTACGAGAATTTCAATTTCTTCTTCCTCAAAAGCTTGTTTAATCATTGTACCTAAAATTCTCTAAATATCAATGTGTCGTTCATGTTCATGTCACATTTCGGGATGATATTATAATTGAGAGGTTGTTGTTCAATAATTGCCAAATTGACAGTTATTATTGTAAATATTCTACAACAGCTTGAGCGATCGCTTCACTACCATGTTTATCTAATTTTTCAGATTTACGGGGTGGTTGTAGAGGTTGTCTGAGAAATTCCCAGTCACTATCAAAAAATTCTGTTGGAGGTAAAATTTGATGATAACTATAATCTTGAATACCTGCTAATAATAATTTTGATTCGGCAAAACCTTCTCTGACTAATGACACAATAGGTACTTCTAACCGCAAAGCTTCAGCAAAGGTACTATATCCTGGTTTAGAAATAATTCTGCCACATATTGGCATGAAATCTACAGGGCGAATATTTGGCAAATTGGCATCTATTTTTTGAGATTCTTTTCTGACATTCATTAAATTAGGAAATTCTGGAACATTACTATCAAATGTAATAAATTGCCAGTCAGGAAAACGAGAGATATTTTGAGCAGGAATCTGGTCTAAACCTAAACCGCCAAAAGTAAGTAAAACTGTTTTTTCTTTGTCTGTATAAATGCCAAACTTTGCTTTAATTTCCTCTGGTTTATAACGGGGAGTTCCCCCAGTTAAACCCACATCAAAAATATTAGGAAAAGCCCCCATAGGTTCATGGAGTGGGAGGCGAAATAAACGGTCACATTGACCAAAACATTCACCAATCCAATCAGCAAATTCTACAAATTTATCACCCCAAGGACGATAAATAAAATCCCAACCAAAATTACTCAACATCCAACCAGGAATATTTGCAGCTTGAGCAATTTTAGCAGCGATTGGCGGAATATCTGCCAACAATAAATCTACTCTATTTTGCTTAATAAAATTTACTTCTCCCGCAATAATTGACCGTTCTTTACTCCGAATTTCCTGCAACTTTTCTAGAGTTGTTTGTTTATCCATTGTGATACTATCTGATTGAATAACTCCCACATCAAAAGCACGGGGACGATAAATAAAATCACCATAAATATAAGATTCTAATAACCAACGGGGAGCCGTTGTCACCATAATTAATAAAACATCAGGACACATTTTTTGTACTAGATTGGCAACTGATGATATACGGACAGCATGACCAAATCCATGATTAGTAATGGCAATATATAAAGTGGGTCGAGACATCGATTTTTTCCTAGTTAAAGAGTAATACGTATTTATACTCTATTTTCATCTTTTGTGCAACAAAGCCTATATTTATAGTAAATTTGTGCAGATTTGCCCACCCTACCTTTACTATCTTTCCTAAAAAGTAACCCATTGATAATTATTGATAATTAAACATCTCCAGAAATTAAATATTCCTTTTCGAGCAACCCTTGTAGGGATGTTTCATGGAACGTCCCTACATTCTTTTTTGGAGATGTCTATTAAGAAATTAAGCAATAATTTTGATTAACTAGCATCTTGTAATTCCCCTGGACTCACAAAAAATGTTTGAGTTTCTGAACCACGTTTCACCCTAATTTTCAGGGGTTTACCAATTTTACTTTCCTGAACTAAATTCTGTAATTCTTCAGCCATGGTAATCTTTTGACCATCAACTTCTGTAATCACATCCCCACGTCGTAAACCACCTTTAGCTGCTGGACTACTAGGAATTACTTGTGCTATTAAAACACCCTTAGTATCAGGCAATTGTATTAAAGAATTGGGATTTTTATTAAATTTTTGAATTATTTCTGGAGTCAAAGTAATCATCCGTAGACCAATATAAGGATGAGAAATACTTTCACCTTTAACTAACTTTTCTTGAATCACCTTTGCTCGATCTATAGGTATAGCAAATCCAATACCTTGCCCATCAGCACGAATAGCAGTATTGATACCAATTACCTCTCCCTGGGAATTTAGCAACGGACCCCCAGAGTTACCAGGATTAATGGCAGCATCAGTTTGAATAAAATCAAGACGTTTATCAGGAATACCAACTTCGGAACTGGCGCGGTTTAGGGAACTCACAATACCCAAGGTAACTGTATTATCTAATCCCAGGGGATTACCAACAGCGATCGCCCAATCCCCCACTTTTACCCGATCGGAATTTCCTAAAGGTGCAACAGGTAAATTTTCTCCATCAATTTTTACCACTGCCAAATCAGAGGGTTCATCTAGACCCCTTGCTTCTCCTTGAAAGCTACGCCCATCTTTAAGCTTAACTGTAACTGTATCTGCACCTTTAACAACATGGGCATTAGTCAAAATAATCCCACTACTATCAATAATAAAACCTGAACCTTGCCCTCGTTGTTGATACTCTTTGGGAAACTGGGGAAAAGTATCATCTCCAAAAAAGCGACGGAAGAATGGATCGTTAAAAAAATTAGGTATATTACTCGCTATTGTACGTTCTGTATCGATGCGGACTACAGCTGGCCCTACTTTCTGAACCGCAGTGGCTACAAAACTATCGGCTTTAACAGGTATTGTTACTACCCTAGGGGTGTTTGTATTTACCACTACCTGAGACTTATTTTGAGCAGTTTCGCTGTTGTCTGTGGGCAGAAATACTCTAGGAAAAGTGCGTATGGCAGTTAAAGTTAAACCTGCACTTAAGACTATAGCGAATACATAACTACCTATTTGAGGTACAACCGGAAAGTTTTTATCTGAAATATTCATCAATATGCTCCTATTTTCTCGTTTAACGGGGTTTAAAATAAGTTAAATATGTTATTTGTTTCAGCTCTTGCCTTGAGAATAATTACTTCTATTTTAACGTCAAAATTTTTTTTCTATAACCACCTATTTAGATCAAATTAATTCCACCTGTTTAACCTCACTCCCCTAGTTTACCTCTGGTTTTCATGTCGCGCAGAGTTCCCGCAAGCTTTGGCTATAATAGTAGAAAATTCCGTCTTTGAAAGTTCAGTTGCACTGACTAGAGTAACTCGAAGATACCTTGTTAGTATGTAACTAAGATGAAACAACAGTAAATGATACTTTTAATTATTGGTGAAAAATAATAGGATAGTTATTAGCACCAATTGCTATAAGTCCCACTAGGCAAGACATAACTATGACAGTTATGTCTTTTTTATTTTCGCTTATCCCTTGTCTAAACTTCCTTAGTTGAAGCAATATAGAGATAGTTAAATTGTCGTAGATCGAAGGCTGCACGAACCTTCGATTTACGCCGTGTTTGGTTTCGCTATTGCTTAGAGCAGTTTTCATTTGAATAGACCACAGTAGGGACGTTCCATGGAACCTCCCTAGGATAATTATTCTTTTGAATGTGTGGTTCACCAATCAGCAAAAGCGCTGTAACCTAACCGATAAGAATGGCGATCGTCTGAGATTATACTAAACTTTTCATCAAAAAATCCTCGGTAGTTTAGAGACCACCGTCTTTGTTGAGTACGCCCTTATTTCAAGGAGACCCCAAAATTACCCACTCGCTTTTAAGCGTTGGAGGAAAAATGACGCGACAGGTTTTAACCCGATTTACAGCTCCTATAAAGATTCCACGCGGTTTTAACCCGTGGACTGTCAAAGTATTTATTTAGGTAAGTGTCATGAAGAAATTATTGAGTATCATTGGAATCAGTCTATTTTCTTTGGCTAACCCCGCTTACGCTGGAGTGTTACAGACAAGCCCAGTTTCCGATTTTAACACTGGTGAACCCATAGGAGGGACATTAGCTACCCTCGATCGGATGCAAGATAGTGTGAATTTGATGTTGAATACAGAACTTCTACCGGGGACTTATACAGTTTGGTGGGTGATTTTTAATAATCCCGAATTCTGCGTAGACGGCTGCAATCTCGACGATCTTGGGATTGCGCAAGTAAATGCCTCTGCCTTCTGGGCGACAGGAGAAATTGTTGGTGATGATGGCATAGGAAGCTTTTCTGCTCAAATTAATGAAGGGGAACTTCCCATGAGTCCAGGCCAGATACTTTTCGGCGATGGGTTGGTTGATTCGTTTCTGGCTGAAATTTATACTATTGTCCGTTCCCATGGACCTGTAATTCCTGGGCAGGAGGAGGAACAAACCACAACCTTTAATGGCGGTTGTCCTCCTAACAACTGTGAAGATATCCAGTTCACAATTTTTCGAGCTGTCTCGGTTTCTGAACCCACTTCCCCCCTCGGCTTCCTTGCTCTTGGCACACTAGGTGCAGCATCAACCCTCAAGCGCAAACTGAAGCCATCCAAAGAAAAAGAGGTAGAACAAGTCTGTTAACTTACTTTCCTACGAGCTGTAGGTTTCGGCTTTGTGGCCTAGACTTTCCAGCTACTCCTGATTTTGTAAACAGGTGAGCAAATAGTTATCGCTCTATATTTATAGTCAATCTGTTCATATTTCCCCACCCTACCTACTGTTTGAACCTTTACAGCGGCTTTCATTTGGGTAGACCACAGTACAAGGGTTGCTCGAAAAGGAATATTTAATTTCTGGAGATGTCTATTGCTTTGATGCCTACTTATTTCTAGCTGCTATGCATCTATTATATAACCGGATTCTATATCACGGGTAGGGAGCAGGATGCTCCCACTAGCCAATGATTTAATTTTGACACTCCTAAATTAGTTGGGTTTTTCTCCAACACGAGTCCAAGTAGGATAGGCAAACTGATACGCCTTAATGTTGACAAAGCCTGCTTCTTGCAGTAACTTATCTGGGTCAACTTTTAGCCATTGCTCTTTATAGGGTTCAAAAAAGCCTCTGTATGAGTGCAGGTCTCCAGGGAGCGTATCTGTTACCACTAGCAGACCGCCTGGAGCGAGAATTCGCCAGCATTCTGCTAGGATGATTTGCTTAATTTCGTCAGGGCATTCATGGAGAAGATAAGTCATATTGAGGGCATCAACTGAATTATCTGGCAGTTCGGTTTTTTCCACTAAACCATGTTTCCAATGTAGATTTGGAATATCTTTATGGTAAAGCCGACCAACTACAATCATAAACGGAGAAGCTTCCCATGCCGTTACTGTAGCAGAAGGAAGATAACGAGCAATAGCTGCTGCATCGTCTCCTATACCTGCTCCCAGGTCTAAAATGTGACGAGCATCTTGGGGAAATAATTGGGCAATTTCGTCTCTGACTCCCAATGATTTCTGTGGATGGGCATTTTCTAAAATCGCCTCCATTGCTACTCTATTACCAACTGCAGCAGTTTCCGACAAGTATCCTCCCAGAACACTATGAAAAGGCTGAAGATAGTATTGAGGGTATTGAATTGGTTGAAAAGTAGATAATTCTGATTCCCAATCAATCTCGCCTAAATTTGGTGCTTCCTGAAACTGCATCCTTGTCATAACTCGCATCATGGCATCCTTGGGTGCAGAAGAGTTTAATTCAGTTTGAATCTGTTTTCTCTGTGTGTCTAAGTCTAGAGTTTTCCAACCAGGGTCAGATTGGGATGCCAAATTGGTTAGAACTTGATCGATGGTAGTTGCTGCAATTTCCATAATTTTTTTCTTTTTAAAAGTTTTTGAGCTAAACCTTTATTACTAGACCTCTGGTGAAAATTAATCTCAAACCTTTGTAATTCCTCAGTTCTTTCGTTAGTTTCTAGAGAGGTCTATTGTAGAGACTTTCCATGAAAAGTTCCTAGGATATTTTGCAAGTCTCAGGTATCAGTCATCAGTTTTCCAGTTCAACTGATAACTGATAACTGATAACTGTTAACTGTTTTAACGTTTCACCAACTTCTTACTCATCTTCCGTAAGCGAATGGACTCTGGCGTAATTTCCACCAACTCATCCGGTCCGATATATTCCAACGCCCGCTCCAAACTCATATCTACAGGAGTTTGCAACTGTACTAACTCATCACCAGTTGCAGAACGATGATTAGTCAACTGCTTAGTTTTGCAGACATTCAAATCCAAATCTTGAGGGCGGTTATGCTCTCCCACGATCATACCTTTATAAACCTTAGTACCAGGCGTAACAAAAAACACCCCACGGTCTTCAGCATTTTTCAACGCATAAAAAGTCACCACACCTTCCTCAAATACAATAATCACCCCATTGCGTCGGGCTTCAATTTCACCAACCAACGGACGATAATCTAAGAAACTGTGGTTCATAATGCCTTCCCCACGGGTAAGACGCATAAACTCACCCCGGAAACCAATCAAACCACGAGCAGGAATAGAAAAATCTAACTGAGTACGACCATTTGTACCCACCTGCATATTCTGCATTTCGCCTTTGCGCTGACCTATTCTTTCGATACAACCACCGACCGCTTCTTCGGGAACATCCATCACTAATAGTTCAAATGGTTCGCATGGTTGACCGCTTACTTCCCGGTAAATTACTTGAGGTTGAGCAACTTGAAACTCATAACCTTCTCGACGCATGGTTTCAATCAAAATGCCTAAGTGCAGTTCCCCACGACCAGAAACAGAAAATTTCTCTGGGGAGTCGGTTTCTTCTACTCGCAATGCAACGTTGGTTTCTAGCTCTCGCATCAGGCGATCGCGCACTTGCCGAGAAGTAACAAATTTTCCTTCTTGCCCTGCGAATGGAGAGTCATTCACCGAGAAGGTCATTTGGAGAGTAGGTTCGTCTACTTTGATCAAAGGTAATGCTTGAGGTTCGTTAGGGCAAGTAATAGTTTCACCAATATTAGCATCACTAAATCCGGCAACTGCCACAAGATTACCAGCAGCAGCTTCTTCAATCTCAATGCGTGCCAGACCTTCAAATCCCATTAGTTTTGAAATTTTTGATTTGACAATAGTGCCATCTTCTTTGACAATGGCCGCTTGTTGCCCAGATTTAATCACACCATTATGGATGCGACCTATGACTATTCTGCCCAGATATTCTGAATAGTCGAGAGTTGTCACCTGCAACTGTAGAGGTTTTTCTGGGTCTCCCACTGGTGGGGGAACATGGTCTAAAATGGCATCGAATAAACACTGCATATCTTGTGATTCTGTATCCAGGTCTTTTTTAGCGTAACCTGCTAAACCGGAGGCAAACAGATAAGGAAAGTCACATTGGTCATCATCTGCACCCAGTTCGATAAATAGGTCTAGAACTTTATCAACGGCACTGTAGGGGTCAGCTCGGGGACGGTCGATTTTGTT
>CAJICP010000720.1_pt1 | contig 15049 bp, 9 predicted proteins | sample 9199641 | NCBI WGS metagenome assembly CAJICP01 (sample SAMEA7708340, study PRJEB35096) | sediment metagenome | biome: marine neritic benthic zone biome [ENVO:01000025]; feature: sediment [ENVO:00002007]; material: shallow marine sediment [ENVO:03000034] sea grass bed [ENVO_01000059] ... | reverse complement strand
TAATACTAATCCCGAGAAAGTAGTCGCAATATATTGTCGTGTATCTGACCAAAATTCTCAGGAAAACCTCAATCGACAAGCTGAAAGATTAACTGATTATGCCACCGAAGCCGGGTATAAAATTTATAAAGTAGTTAAAGAAATAGGGAGTGGTTTAAATGACAATCGAAAACAATTATCTAAATTATTAAAGGAAGATAATTATAATATTTTGTTAGTGGAACATCCTGATAGATTAGCTCGTTTTGGTTTAAATTATTTCCAAATATTACTAAAAAAATTAGGCAAAGAATTAGAAATTGTCAATCAAGCTAACAATCAAAAAGATGAACTTATGGAAGATTTAGTATCAATTATTTATTCTTTTAGTGCGAGAATGTGTGGACTTCGTAGGGCGAAAATAAAAACAGAGAAAATAACTCAGGAGTTGCAAAATGAAACTGATTGAAAAACATATAATTAAGCCTAGTCATTCTAATTATCAAGAAATCGATAAATTATGCTTTTTATCAAAGAATTTATTTAATGCAGTTAATTATATTGTTAGACAAGAATTTATCTGGAACCAGAAGTATTTAAACTCGGCAAAAACTTATCATTTAATTAAAGAGTCTGTTGACTATAAAGCAATACCTAGTAAGGTAAGTTGCCAAATAATTAGATTAGTAGATAGGTGTTGGAGTTCGTTTTTTGCCTCGATAAAAGACTACTCAGAAAACTCTCATAAATATCTGGGCAAACCAAATTTACCAAGATATAAAGATAAGTTAAAAGGTCGCTGTGTGACGATTTATCCCGCTCAAGCTATTAGTAAAAGAGGTTTAAAAAATGGATTATTAGAACCTTCTGGAACAAAAATATCAATCCCAACTAAAATTAAAGGAACAATTAATGAAATTAGATTAGTACCTCGTAATGGTTATTATATATTCGAGGCAGTTTATGAAGTTGAATCAGGAAAACCGCTCAATAATAGTCGAGTGGCAGCAATTGATTTAGGCTTGTCAAATTTAGCAACAATTTCCTCAAATGTGAGGGAATTTAAACCATTTATGATTAATGGTAAACCTTTCAAGTCAATTAATCAATTTTATAATAAAAAGAAAGGAGAATTACAGAGTCAATTACAAAAACAAGATCGAGAACGTTTTAACTCAAATAAAATTAATAAATTAACGAGAAAACGTAATTTTAAGGTGGAGACCTATTTACACCAAGCAAGTAGAATAATAATTAATAATCTTCGAGAAAACCAGATTGGAACTTTAGTAATAGGCAATAATCAACAATGGAAACAAGAGGTTAATTTAGGGAACAGAAATAACCAAAATTTTGTCCAAATTCCTCACCATAAATTTATAGAACAATTGACATATAAAGCCGAATTAGTAGGCATAAAAGTAATTATCAACGAAGAAAGTTACACCTCAAAAGCGAGTTTTCTTGATCTTGATAAGATCCCAAATTATAGTCAGGGAGTCAAACATAAATTTAGTGGGAAAAGAATCATGCATAGGTTTATACAAATCAAACTTGGGCTTGTTAATCAATGCTGACCTCAACGGCAGTTACAATATATTACGAAAGGCAGTTCCAAATGCTTATGCTGATGGAATAGAGGGATTAGGAGTAATTCCATTCAGGGTAACACCCGAAAAAGTAAGTTTATAGATGAATATTTGTCTATAAACTTACAAACTCTGAAGCAGCAATGAATAGACTTATTGTAGTCAGAAAAAATCCGAAAACAATCTCAATACTAAAATTAGATTTAGTTTGTTAATCTAAAAACTAGAGTCTCCCAGGAAAATTTATGGAACCCCTTGCATACTTAGAAATTTTTCTAGTTAATGAAGAAATCAAGGATTTAAAACTTATTGAAAAACTTAACTGGAAAAAACTTTCTAGCTTCGCTTACATAAACTTTTTATCAGCAGTAATTGTTAATTCTATTCTGATTAATGCTAGTTGGGCTAGGGTCTCAGAAATTTCCGCTCCTGAAACAAATAGTTATTTTAATGTTAGCCAGACTCAGGATAATAGAACAGCTCAAGAACAACTAACAACCAACTCTTTTTTTTCTGGCTCTAGACCAGACAGTAATGCAATTCTTTCTCCTAATAGTGCAGTCTATCTAAGGCGTGGAGACAAAGCTGCAACAGTAGCAGCAGTTCAAAGAAAACTGAGAGAGCTAGGCTATTTTACTGCTAATCTCACTGGCTATTATGGCCCTGTAACAGAAAGAGCTGTCAGACAATTCCAGCAAGACAATGGTATTACATCTACTGGTCAAATTGAACCTACCACCTGGTCATTACTATTTGTAGATAGAAGAACTAGCCAAACTAATAGCTTGTTATTAAATTCTCCCACAAGAGTATTATCTTTTGGAGAAGTTAGCCCTCAAGTAGCAATTCTTCAAAGACGGTTAGCAGAAGTAGGCTGTTACAGAGGTTCAATCAATAGTATTTATGACCAAAATACTAGAAGTGCAGTCATTAGATTTCAAAGTATTCATGGAATTACACCTACGGGTCAGGTAGGAAATACCACTAGAGACTTTTTGTTTGGTAATAGGTCTGTTCCTGTGGAGAGAGTATTTCTGCGACATGGAAACACAGGTCTAGAGGTAGGGAAATTACAGGAACGTTTACAAAGTTTAGGTTATTATCAGGGACAAATAACTAACTATTTTGATCGAAGTACAGAAACAGCAGTAATTGATTTTCAAAGAAGAAATAGAATTACTCCTATAGGTATAGTTGGGCCAACAACCAAAGCATTTCTATTTAATCCTAATCAAGTTTTAGCCCCAGGTCCAGTATCTTACTCCAGAGCAAATTATACTACTAGGGAATACTCATACTTAACTGTGCTTCAACGGGGCGATCGAGGCTTTGCTGTAAAACAACTCCAGATTTTGTTAACAAGATTGGGTTATTATCCTGGCTTCATTGATGGTTTTTTTGGACCGGGGACAGAGTTTGCTGTCAGACGTTTTCAGCAAGATTTGGGATTCGTTCCTAGTGGAGTAGCAACAAGAAATACATTACAAGCGTTAAGACATCCTTTGATTGTCAGCGAAAATAACTCTGAGGAGCAAGTTAGTTATATAGGTAGCCAAACACAAGTATTAGAACTTCAAAATCGACTTCGGTTACAAGGACTGTATTTTGGACCTCTGAATGGAGTTTATAATTCAGCAACAAGAGCAGCAGTGGCAAAAGCTCAACTACGTTATGGAGTTAGTACCAGAGATATTGGAGATTAACTACTAAAGCTTGGGTGGAAGATGGATGAGAGCCAGGCAGTTTTAACTCCTGGGAGAAAAATGACTCACGGAATTGATTCTTTAGTTGCTTTTGCTGTATAATTGAACATATCATAGTGCGATTTCTCCCGTGGAGCTTCAATCAGATTTATCGAAACGTTGGCATTTATACCCGCGCTCTCCGCGTCGGGAGCGTCGGGATGAATGCCAATCAATGTCGCGCTTTTTCCAATAATTTGCTAGTACAAATGTGGCTGCCGGGCGGGCAGTTTCTGTCTGGGTCGCACGCCTTTAGACCGGAAAGAGATTCGGCCTCGGGGGCAGGTACTATGTTAGCGTTTGGGTAGCATGACCTAGGAAAGCTCCTCTGTTAGCGCAGCTCCGACCCAGGAGGCAAGAGGCAACAGAAACCCTGCGTTATGAGGTTTGGGAATTCCCCGTTATCGCCCAAGCGCAACGTCGGGTGATGTCAACTATTCACTGTTTTCTGCATCCACAAGTGCCCGTGGGCAAGACCACTCAGAAGATACGAGGGAAGGCCATCCCTTTCTTAGAGCTTCATAACAAATTGTATGAATAGTTAACTGACAATCTAAAAGATGTAATCCAGATTTTTCTGCTTGCTTGAGACCAATTTTTAAAATAGAATCATTCTTAAATTCAATGGTTTTATTACATTGTACACAAACAAGATGATGGTGATGATGAGGATAAGGCTGATTTATTTCATAATGTTTATGTCCCTCCGCTAATTCTAGTTCTCGTAGAATTCCCATCCTTGCCATTAACTTTAAGGTTCTGTAAATGGTAGATAGACTAATTCTTTCACCCCGATTTTGTAGCATATTATAAAGGTCTTCGGCACTCAGATGATTGCCTTTTGGCAGATTTTGAAAGATGTGCAAAATTGTCTCCCGTTGGGGAGTCATTCGCCAACCTTTTTCATTTAGTTCTGCTTTAAATGAAGATGGTGTGTAAAGAGCCACAGTATTTTATCAAAAATCTATAGTTATTGACAATCATACACAATAACTAAACGATTGTCAAAAAAATGATTTTATTGATAATTACCTGAAATTTGGGTCTAAAGCAATGTCCTTCTTGGATGGTCTACCTATTCCGACCAAGAAATATCGCCTACGTCTTTAGACTGGGGAAAAGTCAAAAAAATCCCACGCAAAGTTAAATACCAAATAATGAATGTGCCAAAACAAATACTTAGCCACAAATTTATCTCAGCTTTTTTAGCTCAAAGATTCTAAATAATCCCGTACTTGGTTACGACGCTGTGGTTGTCGCAGTTTTTGTAGGGCTTTTGCTTCAATTTGACGGACTCTTTCCCGAGAGAGTTTCAAAGCACGACCAATTTCTGATAAAGAATAGGGATGACCGTCTTCTAAGCCATAACGCATTGAAATTACAGACCTTTCTCGTTGAGTTAAATCTAATAGTAGTCCTTTTAATGCTTGTACTAGAGACTCTCGCATCAGCATTTGTTCTGGAGAAGCATCTTCAGTTTCCAGGAGTTCACCTAATTCAGTATCTTTATCAGTACCTACTTTAGTTTCTAGGGAAACTGAACGGGGAACTTTTAACAACACTTCCCTAACTTGGGCTGGTGTCATGTTTAGTTCTTGAGCAATGTCCTCAATTTTTGCTGTATGTCCTTTTTCTTGAGAAATTTTCCGTTGTGCTTTTTTAATTTTGTTCAATTTTTCGGTAATGTGGACAGGTAAGCGGATTGTCCGACTTTGAGTGGCGATCGCTCTTGTAATTCCCTGACGAATCCACCAGTAAGCATAAGTACTGAATCTATACCCCCGTCGTGGGTCAAATTTCTCAACTGCTCTTTCTAAGCCCAAAGTCCCTTCTTGGATTAAATCTAAAAGTTCTAGACCACGATTCTGATACTTTTTTGCTACTGACACTACTAGACGTAAGTTAGCATTAATCATCTGATTCTTGGCTTGAATACCTTCACTTTGAACTTGCTCAAGTTCTTTGACAGTTAAATCTGCTAATTCTGCCCAGCGAAGTTTTCCTGCCACGATAATCTGTTTCAGTTCTGCCACAGATACATTTGCTGCCTTGGCCCATCGTTCCAATGATGGTTTATGTCCCAACTGAGCTGCCAGACGATCGCGAACTGTCATCAACTGAACATAACACTGAATTCCTCCTTCTTCTTGTTTAGCTGCTGTGTTGCGTAACTCCAATAACTGTATATAGCGCTGGACTTTTTGAGCTTCAGAGACTTCTTGATCTCTTTCTAGCAAATCAACTCGCCCAATTTCTTGGAGGTACAAACGGACTAAATCTGTGGTGCTACGATTGGTGCTTATTTGAGCATGATCCGCTTCTCCATCCTCCATTGCTAATTCATTGGTGATTTGCCCTAAATCTTTGGGAAGCTCAGTATGTAAGTTATTAGATTGCAGTTGTTCTTTAGATTCTTCAGTGTAAGGATAAGTGGCTGACATAGTGATCATCTCAGTTACTCCTGGTGACAATAGGCTGCACTTAGTGACAGTCTATGGATAAAATGCCTAATTCCTGAGAAGTTGGCATTTGCTCTAGTTATGTTTCCTGATTAGTGCTAACAACTTAGACTGAATGGACTTAGGCGATCGCTGATACTGAGTGTGTTAACGATGGACTTTGAGAGTACATTTGTCTGTTAGTTGTTCGCTCCAGTTAACTTGTCTAGGCTTAATTGTTAGTATATTGATATTTCTGCTACAAAAAAGTGACTTTCGTCAGAAGCTATATTAATGTTCATCACTATGAGTGGTTGTTCCCGATCACTTACTAAATTTTTTGATTGTGGAGGAAAAATATTCTCTTATTACTATTTTGATTTTTTGCTAGTTACATTTTTTTAGCTTCATTCTCTTATCTTCAAAGGTTTTTTATTTTATTTATATGTAGCAAGCTTAATATATTTACCTATCTATTTTGAGGTATTAAGTGAGTCTGGATACAATAAGAAGCGATCGATATCACATTTTACCAGTGATTATTTATGCCATCACGGGTGATGGGTAATACACATATTGGCCTATTGCCTTTTTCTTAATGGCCTCCAAGAGGAAAGCAATCAGAAGTTTAGTTCTAACTTTTGGCCTTTGGATAATTGACCATCAATTCTTTTACCTGTTCTGCATGATATGAACTACGAGTCAAGGGGGAAGCAACAATTTGTAAAAATCCCATTGAAGAGCCTATTTCTCTCCATCGATCAAATTGTTCTGGTTTGACGAAACTATCTACTGGTAAATGTTTAGGACTTGGTTGCAAGTATTGTCCAATAGTTAAAATATCGCAGTCAACAGCCCGCAAGTCCTTCATTACTTCTTGGACTTCTGCCTCAGTTTCTCCCATACCCACCATAATTCCCGATTTTGTATAGACTTCTGGGACTAATTCTCGCGATCGCCTCAAAAGCTCCAATGTCCGATGATAATCGCCTTGGGGCCTAACTCTACGATATAATCGTTGAACAGTCTCAGTATTATGGTTAAGCACTTCTGGTTTGGCATTAAGAATTATTTCTAAAGCTTGCCAATTACCACACAAGTCTGGTATCAGGACTTCTATAGTTGTCTGAGGTGAAATTGCCTGGACTTGGGAAATACATTTAGCAAACTGAGCAGCACCCCCATCTGTCAAATCATCTCTATTGACGGAAGTAATGACCACATGATTAAGTTTCAAGCGTTTGACTGCTTCTGCGAGTCGTTCTGGTTCAGTAATATCTAAAGGCTTTGGCTTTTTCTCAAAATCAATATCACAGTAGGGACAAGCACGAGTACAAGCAGGCCCCATAATTAAGAAAGTTGCTGTACGAGCATTAAAACATTCACCAATGTTTGGACAGGAAGCCTCTTCGCAGACCGTGTTGAGATTCAGGTCTCGCAAAATTTCCTTAACACTACCTACCCTTTGCCATTGGGGGGCTTTTACTCTTAACCAGTCTGGCTTGACTACCACTTTGGCCTCTACTGTAGTTTGATATACAAATTAAGCTTAACAAATTTAGCAGGGCAGTAACAAGAGATTTCAGTAAATTTATTGAGATTAGGAGATTTGTAGTATTAGGAAGTTCTTTATAATTGCTATAATAATTAGTTTGGATAAGAAAGTATTAGGAATTTTGCAGTCGGGATGTAGCGCAGCTTGGTAGCGCACCTCGTTCGGGGCGAGGGGGTCGCAGGTTCAAATCCTGTCATCCCGATTAGATATTAGGCTCTCCGGAGCCTAATTCAGTCATAATAGGTAAAATGGCTTTAGATTGGGCTGAACGAATTTCAATCCAAGTAATAGAAGAAATCTTCGGCAGAGAAATTCCGAGGGAAAGACCAACTGCTAACTCATCAGCTACAGATTCAGGAACAATAATTTGACCATATAAATTAGAGAGTAAATTCAGTAAATTAGTTTGGTAAAGATATTGAATAGGTGAAGTATTGACAATAATATTAGGCACGTTTCAATTCCTCAGCTAATTCAGCTTCAGTAAGTTGAAAAGTGTCTACGCCATAATCAGCTAATTTTGTTAAAAAGAGGACTTTAGGAATTCCAGCTAAATTTGCTGCTGCTCCGGAAGAAAGACGACCTAGTTCATACAGTTTAATAGCAGCAATTAGTTGCATTTCTTGACTAAGTTGTTCTGGGGTTAATTTTAAGGCTAGGGCTGTTTCTTCTGGTATGTTAATGGTTAGTTGATACATAAAATTCTGTTTTTTTTAAGGGTATTAATTCCAAAATGAGGCTTTATTTGGGTGAATTTGAAAGTATTTTTGGGTAGTAATTAAGTAGGGTGTGTTTTGCTAGCGCACAACTTTCCTGTCGGAATGCTACCGCAAACGTTAACGCTCCGCGACATGAAAAGTACGAGGGTAACTCACCAAATATGGGGTTTAACTTGAACTATGATGGTTAAATCATATCAATTAATTCATCGTTGGCTTTCTCGGCACCTTCTACAAATTTTTCGATTGAGCGTCGGAGCTTTACAAGGTTTTTTTCAACCTTTTCTATTATCTCAATAATACCTTGTTCCTTTAAATGAATAATTATGCTTTCAGGCAGGGGATTTAAGTTAAGATAGTACATTGCCTCGTAATTATCGTAAATATACTCATGTCCTCCTAACATCCATCCTTCAGTTTTAACATCATTTCCCTGAGCAATGTAATTCATTCTCTCTGAAAGAAAAGTGTCTAAGTCTTGAAACAGAGGTTTTATCTCTCTAATTTGTTTTAGAGGATTTGATTTACCACCCCAATGAACAGGCGTAAGGCTATATTCGCTAATTCCAATTGATGAGTATGATTCGTTGACAATTTTAGATATAAGCTCTTGATCATTATCGTCAGATAAGCTATTAATAACTTTATTAATCGCAGGTAGCAGAAATAACTTTGAATAGGAAATTTCATCCATTTCCTGACATAAAGACAAAAAGTTAGACCATTCATTTATTGAATCTAAAATATCTATGATTTTTAAATAAACGGTGTTTTTCTGCTCAATATTCAAGTCTGTTATGAATAGAGCAACAAAGTATTCCTGAAGAGATTTGTGTGCAAATTGGATTTTATTACCTTCTTCTACCCAAAGAGCAAGACTTAGTTTTAAATCATCAATAAAGAAATGAGAGCTAAATTCACAATTCTCTAATTTCGATTTAATTTTCTCTAGAGTTTTTAGTACATAATCAAGGTCAAAAGTGTATTTTATGTCAAAAAAGGTAAGGAAACTAAAACGCTTTAAAACTTCCTCAAATTGTTCTTGATTAAGTTTGCTTCTACGTTGTCGAATATATCCAAGTTTGGACTTACTATCATGCTCTGTAAAAAGTGCTTGAACAACACGCCGATAGAAAATGTACTTTTTATGTGGTATATCAGGGTTACTTTGAAAAGTTAGGATATATAGAGATAAAAGAAGAGGATTAGACAAAAAACTTTTTATATATCTTTGAGAGGTATTTTCTACAGAATGAATAATTTTTTGACTAAGTTCATCCTCATTTTTTAACTGAAGCTTGATAAACTTTTTAACTTGTTCTGTGCCAAGAGTTTCAATCTGGTAGTTATGAAATAATGGCAGGAATTCCACATTAGCATTAGTGTAAGGTCTTGAAGTTAAAATGTACTTATTGTCATTATATTTATGCAGAAAAGAAGTAAGTTGTTTAATTATTGTTCCTTCAATATCATTATTTAGTTCGTCAAATCCATCCAAGAAAAATATAAACTTTCCTGCTTTGAGCAATTCCTTTAAAATATCAAAATTTTGAGATACTTGATTTTCAAACATTACTTCAGTGATGTAATCTTCAACTGATCCACTATAATCATTCAAATATCGCAATTCAATTAATATCGGTATACCATATTTTTCGACTATTGAATTAATAAATAAATGCTTAATTAGGGTACTTTTACCACTACCAGCACTACCAAAAATAGTCACAAAATTGGTATTAACAAATAAATTGGAGATTTTCTCTGTGTTGATACTCTCTACATTTCGTTGCAGATTAAGTGGAAAATAAATATCATATAAATATACAGGATTATTACCATTCAAAATGGTTTTTACATGGGAGTATCGCTTTGTCTGTTTGGTGAAATATTCCTGCAAACTTTTATCAAATAGACGTTTAGTTTCATTGGTGACTTTCCCAAACCAAGAAAAAGACTCTTTAACTAACTGTTGAATAAAGCTTTTTATAGCTGTTTCAATGACAATCTCTTCCATCACACCAAGTTTATAACTATTAATTGTATCTTAGTTGCAGTAAAATATTTTATCCTACTATCCTATTCTATAAGAAACAAAATTACTGTAAATCTACGAAAAATCTTAAATCCTTCTTACTCTCCATCTGAATCTTCTTTCTTTAATAAAGTTGTAGGGTTTGACTTAAACATGAGTAGTAGGTATCTAAAAAAGCTAAAAGTTTTCTTGATGCCTTTACTATTCAAATAGCTCTTTTTGTGGAAAATTTTTCTATTTCAGTAAAAGATAGGCAAAACCGATCGTTAAACATGGGAAGATGAAGGATAATAAGGAGTTGTTGGCAAATAGTATTGAGAATTAGAAGTGATTTATGAAGTCTGCTACTTTACCGTCTTTTTGAGAGGAATATAATACCCTTCCTTTAGAAATTCGCCAAGCAGCAAGGAAAGCCTATCGTTTATGGTCAAGTAATCCTTTTCATCCATCTTTACATTTTAAATGTATTAATCGTGATGAGGATATTTGGTCAGTTAGAATTACTATAAATTATCGTGCTATTGGAATTTTGGAATTTTACAAGGGGATGAGATTACATGGTTTTGGATAGGAAGTCACGATAATTATGAGGCGTTTTTTGGGTGAATTTAAAAGTTAGGGAGTTGGCGATCGCTGTTTGAAAGTTATTTTACAGAAACTTTTGAAGAGTTTGAATAGGTTGCAATTGGTAGATTATGACCCTGAAACACCATTTTTAGGGATTAATTCTCATAATTTACCATTGGTTTTGAAGAAATAGGGCTTGATTCTTCCTGAGTAGAAGATTTCTGAGGTAGGGCGATAATATTTTCAGTGAAAACCCAAACTGCAAGGCTAGAAAGAACTCCAGATAGCAAGCCAAGAATTAAGCCTTCAATCCATCCTTGAACTCTTCCCTTAGAACTAGCATTTTTAATAAGACGAGCGAAGGATTCTTGAGGAACTTTTAGAACAGTTTCTGCGGTACTTTTCTCCTCCTCTAACTCACGAATACGTTCTTGTAACCTACTAACTTCTTCCTTGTTTTCTTGAGCCTCACTTTGTAATGATTCTACAGCAAATATAGCAGACTCTAGCTCTTTTTTAATATCGCTTAATCGAGTAATTCGGGTATCTATACTTTGGGGATCGAGAATCTCATTAAGAGGAATTTCATAACTTATAAATGGTATTGGTAATTTTATTCTAACTTGAGCCTTGGTTAAAACTTCCTTTAAGTTTATCCCTCGATTGAGAAGCTTAAAAATATTTTTTATAGTTCATTTAAAGAAGAAGAAATAAGTTTAAGTCAGTTGTAGCCCAGTCATGGGAAGTTTGCCATTTGAGCTAAAGATAACCAACAGCACTTGCACTTCCTAAAGGGCAGATGGAGGACTCCCAGTTTCAATTCTACGAGCAAACTTCCGAATATCTGCCACCTTTTGTATGTATTCATCAACTTGCTGTTTTAGGAGTTGAGGATCTGAATTTGGAAAGTCAAGCAAAGTACGACTAATGTCGTAGTAATCAGATTCCTGTTGACGAAATCCTTGATATTTTTGCTCTGCCTTAAAGGTGTAAGCTAAAGTTACAATCAACCCTGTCCATGTTGTCAATAAAGTCATAAAGCTGATAGCCCATTTATCTGTTGCATTATAAAATTGGATAAGAACAGGCAAACTAACGGCTGAAATCAAACTCCAAATTACTCGTGCTGAGTCAAGCCTTTGGTAAGCTGCTGCCTGATTCTTCCAGTAGACTAAAGTTCCTTTAATTCTACTAAAGTGTTCTTTCAACCTCTCTTGCTCTTCTCCAAGATTGTTGGCATTATCAAACCAGGTTCCAGCACTATCTAAATTAATTTTCTTTAAAAAAGCTCCGATTATAGGAACAATAGTTATAAATATTCCTATCCACAGAATTATGACTCCAATTGCCCATATATTTATAAACGAAAGAGGTGAAACCAATTTATTCATCACACAATAAATAAAGTATATCAGTCATATGGCTTTATTGCTTGAAAGCTGCTTAACTATTAATTTTATCGCAGTTGTATTAAATATTCTTAAAGTCTTCTTGATGCCTAGATTTTGAATGCTTATAGTCTGATTAATAATTCAGATAGTTCTTTTTCTAGAAATTTTCCGTTGCAGCAAAAGATATTCAAAAGCGATAAAACTCCGTTTCGCTGTCGCGATCGCACTCCCCCTAACTAATTCTCTTTTTCATTTTATTAAGCACCTGCGCAGAGCGAATCACTTACCTCAAAAATACACGAAAATTTCTTGAAAAGCAACCACTCTGTATTTCTTACATATCAATACTTTTAACAAATGGCCAACGACAACGCGCTCGCACCCTTTTTACCCACATTTTTCCCCCTAAATAGCTCATTTCAACTTTTTTCGGAAAAATCAGTTTAAATTCCAAATGTATTTAACAATAATTGATAAGCTTAACTAATATCAATATTTTTTGACCATTTATTAAACTCTAAAAAGCTTACAGGTAAACGCTTTGAGTCAAACTAATAGCAGAAAAAATCAAATATCAACCTTCTTCCTTCTGCTATGGCTATAAAATAGGTCTATCTAAAATATTTAATCTAAAATCTAAAAAATATGTCATTTGTTGGCCTACATATTCATAGCGACTATAGCCTATTGGACGGAGCATCCCAATTACCACAATTAATAGATAGGGCCGTGGAACTAGGAATGCGAGCCATTGCCCTGACAGACCACGGGGTTATGTATGGGGCGATTCAATTAATTAAACTGTGTAGAAACAAAAATATTAAACCCATAATTGGCAATGAAATGTATGTGATAAATGGGGATATTGAGAAACAACAAAAAGGGAAAAAATTTCACCAAGTCGTATTAGCAAAAAATACTCAAGGGTATAAGAATTTAGTCAAATTAACTACTCTTTCTCATCTGAATGGTTTTCAAGGAAAAGGTATATTTGCTCGACCTTGTATTAATAAAGAATTGCTGGAAAAATATCACGAGGGTCTGATAGTAACTAGCGGATGTTTAGCAGGAGAAGTACCTCAAAATCTTTTACAAGGAAAACCAGAGGAAGCAATAAAAATAGCTAAGTGGTACAAAGATTTATTTGGGGAAGATTATTATCTAGAAATACAAGACCACGGTTTTCAGGAAGATAGAGTAGTTAATACTGGAATAGCTAAAATTGCTAAGAAACTAAAAATAAAAATAGTAGCGACGAACGACTCTCACTTTATTTCTTGTAGAGATGTAGAAGCACATGACGCTTTACTTTGTATTAACACCCAAAAACTAATAGTTGAAGAAAAGCGGATGCGGTATAGTGGCACCGAATATTTAAAGTCTGCTGAAGAGATGAAACAACTATTTAGAGACCACTTGGAAAAAGAGGTTATAGAAGAGGCGATCGCCAATACATTAGAAGTAGCAGATAAAGTTAAAGCTTATGAAGGAATATTAGGAGAGCCAAGGATTCCTGATTATCCAATTCCACCAGAACATAATGCGGATACTTATCTAGAAGAACTTGCTTGGGATGGATTATTAAAACGACTTAAACTGAAACAAAAAAATGAACTTCCTGTAGCTTATAAAAAGCGGATGGAAACTGAATTAAAAGTTCTCCAGGATAAAGGATTTTCTACATACTTTTTAGTAGTTTGGGATTACATAAAATATGCCAGAGATCAAAATATTCCTGTCGGACCTGGTAGGGGAAGTGCGGCTGGTTCATTAGTTGCTTATTCTTTGCGAATTACTAATATAGATCCAGTGCATCATGGCTTATTGTTTGAAAGATTTTTGAATCCAGAACGGAAATCAATGCCAGATATTGATACAGACTTTTGCATTGAAAGCCGGGATGAAATGATTGAATATGTGACTGAACGGTATGGGGAAGAGAGAGTCGCCCAAATTATTACTTTTAACCGAATGACATCTAAGGCAGTATTAAAAGATGTGGGGAGAGTATTGGGTGTTCCATTTGGGGAAGCGAATAAAATGGCAAAGTTAATTCCTGTGGCGCGGGGTAAACCAGCTAAGTTAAAGGTGATGATTTCTGGTGAGACTCCTTCGCCAGAATTTAAGGAAGCTTATGAGAATAAAGAAATACAAATAGAAGATAATGAAGGGGGAAAGTTTACTACAGTTTCTGTTCGGCAATGGCTAGATATGGCAATTAGAATTGAGGGTACTAATAAAACTTTTGGAGTTCACGCTGCCGGGGTAGTAATTTCTAAAGAATGCTTAGATGAAATTGTGCCTTTACAAAGGAATAATGATGGAGCTGTTATTACTCAGTATCACATGGAAGATATAGAGTCCCTTGGTTTGTTGAAGATGGATTTTTTGGGATTGAAAAATTTAACTATTATCCAGAATACTGCCGACTTGATTGAGCAAAATCATCATATTCCTTTGGTTCCAGATGAGTTGCCAGCTCATGAAAGAAGAGCAATGGAAATTTTGGCAAGAGGAAACACAAAGAAAATGCCAGAAGATGTCAAGAAGACTTATGAATTGATTAAGTCTGGAGATTTGGAAGGGGTATTTCAGTTGGAATCTTCTGGAATGGTGGATGTGGTTAAAAAATTGAAGCCTACTTGTATTGAAGATATTTCTTCTATCTTGGCATTGTATCGTCCCGGACCTTTAGATGCTGGTTTAATTCCTAAGTTTATTGACCGGAAACATGGGCGGGAGAAAATTGAATATCAACATCCAAAGTTAGAGCCGATTTTGCAGGAGACTTATGGAGTTTTGTGTTTACCAAAGGGGACTTTAATAGATAAACCAGATGGTTCGAGGGAGGTGATCGAAAATGTTAAAAGTGGGGAGGTAATTTTAACTTCGGATGGTAGGAAAGTTTGGGAGGCAAAAGTTGCCAAACAGTGGCGGAGTGGCGTTAGGGAAATATTAAAGATTACTTTGTCTAGCGGGACGGTAATTTATTCGGGAAAAAACCATCGCTTCTTAACTCCAGAAGGAGATAAGT
>CAJICP010000847.1_pt1 | contig 15136 bp, 8 predicted proteins | sample 9199641 | NCBI WGS metagenome assembly CAJICP01 (sample SAMEA7708340, study PRJEB35096) | sediment metagenome | biome: marine neritic benthic zone biome [ENVO:01000025]; feature: sediment [ENVO:00002007]; material: shallow marine sediment [ENVO:03000034] sea grass bed [ENVO_01000059] ... | reverse complement strand
TTGTTCTGATACAGAGCATTTTCCTGATGGTTTGGATGAAAGCGTAGTCCATTTAGCCCGAAATGCTGATGTACTTATCTATGATGCTATGTACACTGATGATGAATATCATAATCCCAAGTCGCCCAAAGTTGGTTGGGGACATTCGACTTGGCAGGAAGCAATTAAAGTTGCTGAAGCTGCTGGGGTGAAGCGAGTGGTAATTTTTCACCATGAACCAACTCACAGTGATGATTTTCTGGATCGGATGGCAGAAAAAGTCAAAGTGGCTTTTCCTCTGGCAGTTATGGCCAGAGAAGGTTTAGTTCTGCCAGTAGGGATTTAATGTTGGAAATTAGTTTAGTAAAGATTTAGTAATAACTGCTTACGATATTGTTTACTTATAGGATGGTCATCTCCTAAGATGTTAAATATTGCTAACATTGCTTTGCGTGCCCCATCATTTTTATATTTACGATTCCTGCTGACTAGATCTAAGAATAATTCCAGCGCTTGTTCATAGTTATCTGATAATGTCAGACTACAAGCTTGGGCATAAGTTTGATCTAATGTACTATCGCCTGGATTTTCTGCTTCTTGTTTAAAGTGAATTAATGCTTTTACTACCTGTACTTGGGGATAAAATGCCCGGTTATTTTCCTCAATAGTTTCAATGAGCTTTTCTGCTTCTTCTAACTTATTTAAGCTGACCAGAAATTTAGCAGCTTCTATGATTAGACTAACATTATTAGGATATTTTTGAAAGAGCCGATCTAAAAGACTTTTGGCTTGTTTTAATTGACCAGATTTTATGAGATTTCGCAGTGCTTGTATATCTGTTTCTAGTTCTGACTTAAGATTGAGTTCCCCTAAAAAATTTCGTAGTTTTGGTTCTGAGAGAACTCCTACAAAACCTGGTTTAACTTCTCCATGAGTTACGATTCTCACATCTGGCACTCCTTCTATACCATAAGTTTGAGCTAAGTCTGGACTCTGATCGACATCAACTTTGGCTAGGATAAAGTCATATTCTTGAACTAATTTTTCTAAGATTGGTTTTAGCATTTTACATGGACCGCACCAAGTAGCATAGAAGTCCACTAAAACAGGTTTTTTGTGGGAATTTTTTAAGACTTCGGTAGCAAAGTTTGTATTGTCAATTTCTATAGAGATACCCATTAAATTCTTAGAATTAGAATATGTTGTGTTATTAACTATTATGTGCAACATTTAACCAACTCATACCTCCTCATAGCTGAGTAAATTTAAGCTAGGTATATCATCACCATTATTGGTGAAGAAGGCTGCCCTCAAAGCTAACCCAAAAAGATTAGCGCATTTTTACTTTTTTTGTTTCCTTTTTCTGTTCAATGAGTGGGTAGATCTAATTTTTGTGTTAGGCCGACGGATAGCTATAGCCTCCAAGGTTTTCGCGCCAACTTTCAATCTATCGAACTGTTGCCGTGCTAGATATTCTATTATGTTAGCATACACAAAGCGTTGAGAAGTGAAAAGAATTTAGCAGATTTACACAGCTTTTTGTCCACCTATTAACACCTCGCCCTACCGACGGGGACCCTACCTGAATTCTTGCTTGATAAAAAAAAGATTAATTTGTCTGATAGTTGTACAGAATAAATATATAATTAAGGATTTTGTAGTTAAAAAATTTTAGCCGTAATGAAATGTTATGCAAATTTATAGCAAAATCAAACCCAAAGTGCTTTGAGCAAAAGCAAATAATATCATGTCCGGTTGAATAATTATACAGCACTTCCCGCTGCGGTGTGAGGTACACCTCCGAAGCGGGCATTCCGGCCCGAACCACAAAAGTTTGAATCGTAAAACTTGTACATCATTTGTCCGAAATATGCTGTAAATAAAAGTTAATAGGCAACAGCTCCAGAAGGCAACAAGCAACAGGGAAAAAGAAGAAGATAAAGGAGAATAGGAAATAGAAAGTTTTTCGATCACTAATTATCCGGACATGGTATAAGTCATCTTGGTAGCTTACGACTAATTGTAATTTTTTCGGCAATAGTATAATGAGGGTTTCAGTTGCTATTCACCATTACTATACAGGACTACCCGACAATTATCTTAACTTAAGAATAAGTAAGAAATATCTATTGATAAATCTCAAATAAACAATGTCATCAAGAAATAACTCAAATTTGAATACGCCTGAAGAGTATGCCAATCTTGCCAGCATATATGCTCAAGAGAAAAAATTGGATTTAGCAATTGAAAACTACCTTCAAGCTATTGAACTAAAACCTAACTTTTCTTGGTATTACTATCACTTAGCGCAAGCTTTAGGTCAACAAAAAAAATGGAATGAAGCTATAAAAAATTACTACCACGCTATTGAGTTAAACCATAATTTTTCTTGGTCTCATTATAATTTAGGAGATGCTTTAAGCAAATTAAAAAGATGGAAAAATGCTGTTAATGCTTACAAAAATGCAATTGAAATTGATGCCAATTTTTCTTGGTCTTACTACAATTTAGGCAATGCTTTAATAGAGTTGCAAAAATGGGATGAAGCTATATATAACTATCTCTATGTAGTGCAATTGCAGCCAGATTTACCAGGAATTTACAGCAAATTAGGAGATGCTATAGAACAAAAATATCAGTCAAATTTAGATGCACCAATTAAGGATTATCCCCAAACTATTCAACACCCGGAGCAATATTTTATTTACAATAAATCACTGCAACTTTTACAACAAAATCCTAACCTACCTATGAAAATAGCAGATGGTTTAGCTAAAGCTAATAAAATTAACGGAGCGATTATTTTTTATAAAATAGCTCTAGAGCTTAATCAAGATGACTTAGAGATTTCTGGCAAACTACAGCAAGTATTAGATCGAAAAAATCAGTTATATCAAGATATTTTACAACTCCGAAAAGAAATTGAATTAAACCCAAGTAGTAAGTCTTATTATAATCTAGGTATTGCCCTAACTCGACAACAAAAATGGGAGGAAGCAGTTATAGCTTACCGTCAAGGTATTGAGATTGAACCTGATTTTTATTGGTGGTTTTATTACAATATATGGGAAGATTTTGTTAGGGAAGATAAACTGACAGAAATAGTAACTTTTTTCCAGGAATTTCAGAAAGCTAATCCAGACTCTTTTTGGTCTTACTTAAATATAGGAGAGGCTCTAACTCGTTTGGGTAAAATTGATGAAGCTATACCTTATTATCAAACTGCTTGTTATCAGCAAACTCAGAAAATGTACCCGGAATTAGTATCGCAACCCTGGAATTTAGAGCAGGTACAAGAACCTAATTTTATAATTATTGGAGTTCACAAAGGAGGTACTACTTCTCTTTATAATTATCTGACTCAACATCCACAAATTATTCCTCCTATTAAAAAAGAAATGGATTTTTGGTCTTGGAAATTTAATCAGTCAATTAATTGGTATCTAGCTCATTTTCCAGGAATTTCAGAGGTAAAAAATTTCTTGACTGGGGAAGCTAGTCCTAGTTATTTTGATCATCCGAATGCTGCTAGGAGGATTTACCAATTTTTCCCAAAAATTAAGTTGATAATACTATTGAGAAATCCTGTAGATCGAGCAATATCTCAATATCATCAATGGCTAAGATTAAATTGGGAAAATCGCTCTTTAGAAGAGGCAATTGAATCAGATTTAGAGAAACTAACAAAAGCTCCTGAAAAAGTTAATTATTGGATGAAGGAATTAAATTATTTAGCACGGGGAGTATATGTTGAGTTTTTTAAGGAATGGATGAGTTTATTTCCACGAGAACAATTCCTAATTTTGAAAAGTGAAGACTTTTATGCCAATCCAGAAGTAAGTGTGCAGGAAGTTTTAAAGTTTTTAGATTTGCCAGAATACCAACTATCAGAGTACAGGAATTATAATGTTGGGAAGTATTCACAAATTGACCCATCAATGCGTAAGAATTTAAACGATTATTTCCGAGTCCATAATCAAAGACTAGAAGAATATTTAGGGATGAAATTTAATTGGGAGTAAAATAGAAAACAGGAATGTTTGAGTAATGTAGGGTAAAATTAATGTCGAAGAGATTTCCCATGAGAATTGCTTTCCTATGGCTCACAATGACAGAGATAGTTTATGTTGTTTAAGTTTTCAGAAAAATTTATTTTCAAAAGTTTAAAAAAGAAATATGTATTCAGCTTTAACTCCAGAAATGTCAGCTTTTAGTTTATATCAAGAAGCAGAATCTTATTTAGAAGCAGGAAAATTAGATGAGGCTTATTTAGCTTGTGAAAAAGCTCTGGAAATATTACCATTTTATCCTTTGGCCTGTAAAACTTTAGGAAATGTATTGCAGCAGATGGGAAAGGTAGAGGAGGCAATAAATTGGTATACAAAAGCTATGATGCAACAGCCAAATTGGGCAGAGGTTTACACAAATATTGGTAGTTTGTATGCTAAACAAAAAGAGTGGCAGCCAGCTATAGCTTGTTATGAAAAAGCTATTGAATTACAACCAAATTTGGCTGGTGCTTATCGGAATTTATCTCGTGTTTGCCAACAGGTAGGAAAGTTAAGTTTAGCCAATAAATATTGGTTTAAAGCTCACAAAATAGAAGCAGAAAAAACAGCTTTAGAAAAGGTAAATCAAGGGGATATTCTATTTAATAAAATTCAAATAGAAGAAGCTATCGCTTGTTATCGCGAGGCTATCGAATTAAATCCTATTTTATCGGAAGCTTACTCAAAATTAGCTGAAATTTTGGTAAGTCAGGGAGAATTAGATGGAGCTATTAATTGTTATCAAAGTTTAACTGAACTCTTACCTGAAAACTGGTTAATTTCCCATAAACTAGGAAAAATTCTCCGAGAAACAGGCAAGTTAAATAATGCAATTTCAGCATTTGAACGTGCTATAGAACTTAATCCTAAGTTTCCTTGGTCTCACAAACATTTAGCAGATATTTTGTATGAACAAGGTAAGTTAAATCGAGCTATTACTTGTTATCGTAAACTGATGAAAAATCACCCTAATATTTGGGATGCTTACTGTAAAACAGGGGAAATATTAGTCGAGCAAGGGGAAATAAATCAAGCAGTTGTTGTCTACCGCAGAGGTCTCAAAGTCAATCCTAATTTAGCAAGATTTCACTACAAATTGGGGGAAGCACTAAGTAAACAAAAAAAATGGCAAGCAGCAATTAAAGCCTATCATCGAGCGATAGAATTAAAAGCAGATAACTATATATTTCATTTCAAATTAGCAAATGCTTTACAAAATATAGGGAAATTAGACAAGGCGATTATTAGTTATAAACAAGCTATAGAAATTAATTCCAATTCCTGTTGGTTATACGCATCATTAGGACAAGTGTATATTCAACAAAAAAAGTGGTCTGAGGCTCTCGAATGTTTTAAGCAAGCAGTAAAAATTAAACCAGACTACGATAGAGCTTATGAAAAAATTGCCTATATTTTTGAAGAGCTAGGCGATAGTGAAGCGGCAGACAAATGTAGAATTAAATATGAATTACCAACAGATTTACGCTTAAATTGACAGGATAAATTACTATTTATTTTTACTTCTATAGCAGTCTGTGTAGGATTTGTAAAAAATCCTAAAATAGATAAAAAGTATGAAACTATTACCCCTGTTGCCTGTTCCCTTTTTCCAAGATATTTTCTACACAAGCAAAATAAGACTGCTATATATCCTTGAATAAAATCAATAAATAATAGATAATTTCTTAAAAGTAACCGGAGCAAAATTATTAAAATATGCCAAATAATGAAAACATAGAAACAGTAGCTACTAATTTTAATCAACTGGCAGAAGCTAGTTTAGCCCAAGGAAAATTAGATGAGGCTTATGCAGCTTGTTTAAAAGCATTAAATAGTCAACCAGAATTTGCACCTGCGTGCAAAACCCTAGGAGATATTTTGCAGGCAAAAGGCGAAATAGAGGCAGCAAAAAATTACTACATTCAAGCAATTAAAACACTTCCCAATTTTGCTGAAGCTCATGCTAATCTCGGCAGTATGTATGCTAAACAACAACAGTGGGAAAAAGCTATTTCCTCCTATCAAAAAGCTCTGAGTATTCAGCCAAATTTAGCAGGAGTTCATCGCAATTTAGCGAAAGTTTGGCAGCGTCTTGGGAAAGAAGAATTAGCCACAGAATATACCTATCAAGCACTTATCCTAGAACCAGAATCAGTAACAGCTACAGAACAGTTGAATTTAGGAAAAAATTTTTTAGAGTTAGGCAAGATTGAGAGAGCAATTAAATGTTACCTTTATGCCATAAAATTAGAACCAAATTCATCAGTAGCATATCAAAAAATAGGAGAATTTTTGACTCAAAAGGGTGAGATAGAGGAGGCATTAATAGCCTTAAAGGAAGGAATAAAACTAACTCCTAAAAATCCGATAGGTTATTACTTACTAGGGGAAGTGTTGAAAGAAAAAAGACAATATGATTTAGCAATATTTGCCTATAGTCGTGCTATAGAGTTGAAAGCAGATCATCATTTATTTCACAAAAAATTAGGAGATGTTTTTCAAGAAAAAGGTCAGCTAGATGCAGCAATTACTTGTTACCATAAAGCCCTACAAATTCAGCCTAATTTATTTTGGGTTTGCTACAATTTAGGCAAGATATACATGAAACAACAACGATGGGATGAGGCGATTTATGCCTACTGCAAAGCAACTATTATTAACCCTAATTTTTTTGGTGCTTACTACCACTTAGCCGATGCTTTATTGCACAATTCCCAAAAAGAGGAATCTATTACCTCTTACTTAGAAGCTGTTAGACTTAGACCAGAACATTCTTGGTTTTCTCTTCATTCTGTTTTATGGAAACATCTACTAGAAAGCCGACTTGAGCAAGCATTAAATTTTTATCAAAATGCTACTAAACTTTATCCAAATAGTATTTTGTGTCACCTTAATTTAGGGGAAATTTTTACAGAAAAAGGAAATATCAAAGAAGCAATTACCAGCTATCAAACAGCCTGTTACAATAAAACACGAAAATTAAATCCTGCCTTTCTAGAAAATTATTGGGATTTTAAGAATGCAAAAAGTCCGAATTTTATTATTATTGGTTCTCAAAAAAGTGGTACAACTTCTTTAGAAAATTACATTGCTCAACATCCCCAAGTTTTACCTGCTATTAAGAAAGAAACTCATTTTTGGTCACGGGAATTTCATCGAGGAATAGATTGGTATCTGGCTCATTTTCCTCCTATCCCCAAGTCAGAAAATTTTATTACTGGGGAAGCTACTCCTAACTATTTAGTCAATTATAAAGTTGCGGAACGAATCTATAGTTTTCTGCCTAATATTAAACTATTGGTCATTTTCAGAAATCCAGTAGATAGAGCCTTTTCTCAATATCATCATTGGCGGAGATTAAACTGGGAAGACCGCTCTTTTGAGGTAGCTATTAATGCAGAATTAGAAATACTCAAAACTACTCCTAAACAACCCCAAGGAGATAGAAAATATTGGCAAATGTCAGGAAATTATATAGGGAGAGGAGTTTATATAGAATTTATACAGAAATGGATGGAAATATTTCCTGGGGAACAATTCTTAATTTTGAGAGGAGAAGACCTTTATCAAACGCCAGATGATACTATGAAGCAAGTGTTTAATTTTTTTGGTTTGCCAGAACATAAACTGGCAAAATATAACAAGTTAAATTCTGGTTATTATGCACCAATTTCTGATTTGCTTCGTCAAAGATTATCTGAATATTTTCAACCTCATAATCAGAGATTAGAGGAGTATTTGGGGATGAAGTTTAATTGGTAATTTTGGAGGCGTTGTATATTTAGGGAATAATTCGTAATTGCTTCTTTATCATTAGTCATTAACTATTCGCTCTGAGGAGTTAGGCAAAATATGTCGGATATAGAGAATCAAGAAACAGCAGCATTTAATTTAAAGCAAAAAGCTGAAATATATTTATCTCAAGGAAAATTAGATGAAGCTTATGCCACTTGTTACGAAGCTTTAGAAATTTTACCTAACTCTGGAGAAATTTACAAAATATTGGGTAATATCTGGCAAAGGATGGGGCAGTTAGAATCAGCTAAAAAATCTTACAAACAAGCAATTCAATATAATCCTAATTTAGCAGAAGCACATGGAAATCTAGGTAGCATAAGTGCTAGACAACAGCAATGGGAAGAAGCGATAAAATATTATGAGAAAGCTATTAGTATTAAACCTAATTTTGCAGGTTTTTATCGAAATTTTGCGAAAATATGGCAACGTCTAGGGAAGCATGAGTTAGCAACAGAATATAGCTACAAAGCACTTAGTTTAGAACCCACCTCAGCTTCAGCAACAGAATGCTTAAGTTTAGGAAATAAGTTATTAGAATTAGGGAAAGTAGAAGAGGCGATCGCCTGTTACTATAGGGCGATCGAATTAGACAAAAAATTATCAGCAGCATACAATAAACTCGGAAATATTTTAATTCAACAAGGGGAGTTAGATAGAGCAATAACAGTTTACAGACAAGGGATAAAACTAAGACCAAACAATCTAATATTACACTACAAATTAGGGGAAGCACTAACAAAAAAACAACAATATCAACAGGCTATTAATGCTTATCATCAGGCAATAGAATTAAATCCTAATAATCATTTTTTTTACATTAATCTTGGAGAGGTTTTACACAAGCAAGGTTTTTTAGAAGAGGCAATTAGTTATTTAATTCAAGCCTTAAAAATCAAACCTAATCTCTGGAATACTTACTGTAAAATAGCCGATGTTTTGGATCAACAAAACCACCCCAATGCTGCAGCGGGATGTAGATTACATCAAAATTTACCTCAAGATTTATTGGATAAATTTTGTCAATTAACAGGAGATTGGAAAGTCACTTCTAATTCCATAAAAACTATAAATATACTCAACATATACCCCCCAAGTCAAGTAGATTTATTGCCATCCCAAAATGTCGAGAGAAAACTTAATCCTAGTTTTCAAATGAACCAACTCAAATCCGGAGAAGCATTCATAGCTATTGTACCAGAAGCAAGAGCTTGGGGAGATGGATTAAATAGTGCTGTAATTACTTCAGATAATAAAGTATTAACAGATATATCTTCTGGTACTCCCGAATTAATTATGTCTTCATCTAAATTATTTCCTGTTCACAAATTAAATGGAACAATAGCATTTTTATCAGTTAAATTTGGAGGTGCTTGTTATTACCATTGGATGTTTGATATAGTTGCGAGGATATCTCTACTATATCAAAGTAATATAGATATATCGAGTATAGATAAGTTTGTTGTTAATAAATTTCAGACAACATTTCACAAAGAAATTATAAAAGAGTTAGGGATTTCCGAAAATAAAATTATAGAAAGTTGTAATTATCATCATATTCAAGCAGATAAATTAATAGTTCCATCAATACCAGTTAATTCTGGATTCAGGATTGCTGAATGGACTTGTAAAACCTTAAAAAATATATTTTTATCTAAACAAATTAGTAAAAATTCATCTTACCCAGAAAGAATATATATAAGTCGTCATCAAGCATCAAAGCGACAAGTAGTTAATGAACCAGAAGTAGTTAGTTTATTAGAAAAATTTGGTTTTAAAGTTCTTATTTTAGAATCAAGATCAATAGCAGAGCAGGCATTATATTTAGCTAATGCCCGGATTGTAATAGGGCCTCACGGTGCTGGATTAACTAACCTTGTATTTTGTAACTCTGGCACTAAAGTTATAGAATTTTTTGCCCCTGAATATATACTTGTTTGCTATTGGGTAATTAGTAATATATCTGGTTTGGAACACTACCATTTAATAGGTGATGAATTTGAGCAAGACTTTTCTGGTAAACCAGCTCACAAAAATATTCTTGTTAATTTAGAGAAACTATTAGACTTAATGAAATTGGCAAAAATTATTTAATTACCTGAAACATTAAATTGAATGGAAAACCCAAAAACAGCAGCATTAAAATTAAACCAACAAGCCGAAGATTATCTAACTCAAGGAGATTTTGATAAGGCTTACGCCACTTCTTTACAAGCTTTAGAATTAGTTCCAAATTTTGCACCGGCTAGCAATACTATAGGGAAAATAATGGAAAAAATAGATGGTTTAGATTCAGCTATTAGTTGGTACAAAAAAGCTATAGAAAAACAACCAAATTTAGCTGAAGCTCATGCAAATATGGGTAGCATAAGTGCTAGGCAAGAGCAATGGGAAGAAGCTATAAAATATTATGAAAAAGCTATTAGTATTCAACCTAATTTTGCTGGTTTTTATCGAAATTTGGCTAAAATATGGCAAGGTCTAGGGAAGCATAAGTTAGCAACAGAATATAGCTACAAAGCACTTAACTTAGAAGCTGAATCAGCAACAGCAACCGAATATTTAGAGTGTGGTAAAAATCTGTTAAAAATAGGTAATTTGGAAAAGGCGATCGCCTGTTTTATTCAATCCCTACAGATTCAATCTGACTATATAGATGTCTACCATCAAATAGCTAAAGTTCTGGAACAACAAAATTATATTGATGCTGCATTTAAGTGTAGATTTTCTAAGAAATTACCAAAAAATTTGCTGAAAAAGTTTTGTCAATTAACAGGAGATTGGGAAGTTATTACACTTTCAGCAACAACAATAACTAGAATTAATATATACCCCTCTAGTCAAGTAAATTTATTGCTATCTCAGACTATAAATAACAATATTCATCGTGCTTTTCGAGCAAGTAAGGTTAGCTCTGAAGAAGCATTTGTAGCAATCTTGCAAAATGGACGAGCTTGGGGAGATAATTTTAATAGTGCTATAATTACTTCAGATAATAAATTAGTATCAGATATTTCCTCTGGTGTTCCTGAGTTAATTATATCTTCATTACGATTACCTCCTGCAATTACCATAGATGGAACAGTCGCTTTTTTATCGGTAAAATGGGGTCAAAAAAATTATTTTCATTGGATGTTTGATGTAGTAATGAGAATTGACTTGTTACGTCGGAGTAATTTAAGTATAGATAAATTTGTTTTCAGTCGCTGCGATTTACCTTTTCAAAAAGAAACTATTGAAGCATTGGGAATTTCCTCAAATAAAATTATAGAAAGCCAATTTTGTCCTCATATAAAAGCTCAAAAATTGTTAGTTCCTTCCTTATCTAATTCTCAGGGTAAAAATCTCAGAGTTCCACAATGGGGTTGTGCATTTTTGAAAAGTTTATTTTTGCCCGCAGAAACTAGAGAAAAATCATCCAGTAAGGCTGAAAGAATATATATTAGCCGGAAAAAAGCATCAAACCGACGAATAGTTAATGAACAAGAGGTGATTAATTTATTAGAAAAATTGGGTTTTAAAACTATAACCCTAGAATCAATTTCAGTAGCACAACAGGCATCATTACTAGCTCATAGTCAAGTTATAGTAGCAACTCATGGCGCTGGTTTAACTAACCTTGTATTTTGTCATCCTCGAACTAAAGTTATAGAAATTTTTCACCCAGAATATGTAATGAATTATTATTGGCTGCTGAGTAATATATGTGGTTTGGAACACTACCACTTAATAGGTGATGAATTTGATGATAACTTCTCTGGTAAATCAGCTAATAAAGATATTCTTGTTGATTTACAAAAACTACTAAACTTAATGAAATTAGCAAAAATCATCTGAATCTACTTAGCTTAAAGCTAGAAGAGAAGAAGAGGAATAAAAGTAATGATATAATTATCAGTAAGGTGAGCAGGAGTAACAGTAAAGTTAATGGAAAAAACAGAAATAGCAGCATTAAAATTAAACCAACAAGCCGAAGATTATCTAACTCAAGGAGATTTTGATAAGGCTTATGCCACTTCTTTACAAGCTTTAGAATTAGTTCCTGATTTTCCACCAGCTAGCAATACTATAGGGCAAATTATGGAAAAAATAGATGCTTTAGATTCAGCTATTAGTTGGTACAAAAGAGCAATAGAAAAACAAGCAAATTTAGCTGAAGCTCACGCTAACTTAGGCAGTGTTTATGTCAAACAAAAAAAGTTAGATGAAGCCATTACCTCTTATGAAACAGCAATTAAATTACAACCAGATTTTGCCATTGCTTACCATGCTTTAGCAGAAATATACCATCAAATAGACAAGCCAGAATTAGCAGCTTCTTGTTTGTATAAAACATTTACTTTAAAACCAGAATGGGCAACAGACTTAGAATATCTAAAGTTAGCAAAAACTCTATTAACATATAACCAAAAACAAGAAGCGATCGCCTGTTACGAACAAGCACTTAAATTAAATCCAAATCTTTCTCAAGCACACCATAATTTAGGAGAAATTTATAGTCGAGAAGAAAAATGGCAAGCAGCTATATCAAGTTATCAAAAAGCTATTAAACTTAACCCCAAATTTTCCTGGTCTCATCACAGCTTAGGTAAAGCTTTTGCCAATACTCACCAGTGGGAAAAAGCAATTTACTCTTATCAACAAGCACTTCAACTAAATCCTCAAGCTGCTGTTACTTATCATTGTCTGGGAGATGCTTTAGTCAAACAAAAACAATTAGATACAGCAATTATTGCTTATCAAAAAGCTATAGAATTACAACCAGAAACTTGGGTAGTTCATCATAAATTAGCAAATATTTTCCAAGAAAAAGGAGAGTTGGATACAGCCATAGTTGCTTACCATGAAGCTATTAAACTCAATCCTAATTTTCTCTGGTCTTACTACAGTTTAGGAGAAACATTAATCAAATTTCAAAGGTGGAATGAAGCAGTAGTAGCTGATCTTTGTGCTTTTAAAATCAATCCAGATTTGCCAAGCATTTATGAACAACTGGGATACGCTCTGGAAAAACAATCTCAATCAAATTTAGAAGGAACTATTAACTATTATTCTCAGATTATTCAAAATCCTCAACAACAGAAACCTACCCCCATCAAAGAATTATCAATTCAGCCAGAAGCTCCTGAATTTTACTTAAAAATCGGAAATTTCCTAGCAGAAAAAAATCTATTTAATCCAGCAATAATAATTTATAATATGGGCTTGCAGGTGCAGCAAAATAATCCAGAAATTACCAGCCAACTTGCCAAACTAGAAGACAAAAAAAATAAATTAGACCAGGAACTTACTGATTGCCAAAATACTATTAACAAAAACCCTAAAAAATTCATATCCCACTATAAACTAGGGAATATATTACTTAAATTTCAAAGATTAGAGCAAGCTGTTGCAGCTTATATAAAAGCCATTCAAATTAAACCTGAATATCCCTGGTTTTTCTTCTATTCTAATTTATTAAATTTTCTGATTACACAAGGAAAACTACAGCAAATATTGGAATTTTTTCAAAAAGTAACCCAAGAAAACCCAGAAAGTATTTGGTGTTACGTTAACCTTGGAGAAATTCTCACAGCAACAGGAAATTTAGATGCAGCCATCAAAAATTATCAAACTGCTTCCTATAACAAAACTCGCCAATCTCATCCCACTTTTGTTGAAAAAAATTGGAATTTAAAAAATACTAGAGGTCCTAACTTTATTATTATTGGCGCTCAAAAAAGCGGTACAACTTCACTAGAAAATTATATTGCTCAACATCCCCAAGTAATACCAGCAATTAAAAAAGAAACTCATTTTTGGTATCGAGACTTTGATAAAGGAATTAATTGGTATCTCGCACATTTTCCTCCTATTCCTAAATCAGAAAATTTTATCACTGGAGAAGCAACCCCTAATTATCTAGAAAATTATCAGACTGCCCAACGAATATATAATGTATTTCCAGAAGTAAAACTATTAGTAATATTGAGAAATCCCATAGATAGAGCCTTCTCTCAATACAATCATTGGATTAGATTAAATTGGGACGATCGCTCCTTTGAAACAGCAATAAATTCAGAGTTAGAAATACTCAGCAAAAATCCCGAAAAACCCCAAGGAGATAAAAGTTATTGGCAACAACCAGGTAACTATATAGGGCGTGGTATTTATGTAGAATTTATCAATAAATGGTTAGCAGTATTTCCCAGAGAACAAATACTGATTTTAAAAGGAGAAAACCTTTATCAAAAACCTGTTGAGACCATGAAACAAGTATTTGAATTTTTAGGTTTGCCAGAACATCAACTGCCTGAATATAGAAAGTTAAACCCTGGGTCTTATTCACCAATAAGTGATGGGATGCGCCAGAAATTGAGTGCATATTTTCAACCTCATAATCAAAGACTAGAAGAAGATTTAGAAATCCAGTTTAACTGGGAATAATACTGAAGTTGCTTTAGTTTTGTGGAATAGTTACAATATAAAATAAGTACAATCAAACTATCTGATAATTCTTAGTCGAAGGAGTAGTTTATGCCAAGAGATAGAATCTTAAAAGGGAAAGATGAAAAGATGTTGACTAAAGGTCTAAAAAAAGATATTAAGTGGACTCCTAAAAAATTAACTCTTGCTGGAATTGGCTTATTAGTTCCTTATACAGCAATATTAGTCTATGTAATATATTCTGAAGTTCCTTTAGGTTTAATAATAGTAATGATAGCAGTTCCTGTAATATTTTTCGGAGGTTTTTCTCTGCTATACTTTTTAACAAAAAATCTCTGAAACTATCAGAACTTAGGCAAAATTTTCTTTTCTACGCTACCTGTGATGTAAGGTGCGTTGCAACGCACCCTACTAATTAAAAGTTTACTCTTGCTGGAATTGACTTATTAGTTCCCTATATAGCAATATTAGTCTATGTAATATATTCTGGAGTTCCTTTAGGTTTAATAATAGTAATGATAGCAGTTCCTGTAATATTTTTCGGAGGTTTTTCCCTGCTATACTTTTTAACAAAAAACCTGTGAAACTGTAGCAAAAAATAGGTGCTTTGCTAATTGCTAATAGCTGATAGTTAATTGTCAAAATACAATCAACAACAGTCTCTTAGCAATTACCATATTTCACGAAACTCCACTATTACGAATTACCCAACCCATCAACTGTTGCCATTCATCCGTTTTAGCCAATTTATCAGCATCCAAATCATCCCCCATATTCTCAGAAAATCCTGTAAAACTCTCAATCCAATTAATCACCGTTCCCACAGGTAAAAAAGGAGAATATTTCCAAGACTTTTGCAAATATTCTACCATCTCAGAATAAAAACC
>CAJICP010000492.1_pt1 | contig 15206 bp, 12 predicted proteins | sample 9199641 | NCBI WGS metagenome assembly CAJICP01 (sample SAMEA7708340, study PRJEB35096) | sediment metagenome | biome: marine neritic benthic zone biome [ENVO:01000025]; feature: sediment [ENVO:00002007]; material: shallow marine sediment [ENVO:03000034] sea grass bed [ENVO_01000059] ... | reverse complement strand
CTATGGGAATAGCAGGTAAACTTTGGGGAGAGAAGACTTCTAACCAAGCCTGCCAAGCTTCTGATAAGGTTTCTGGCCAAATCTGGTCATGGTGGACATATCCCCGTTGGAAAGGAGCCTGCATTACCCAGATGGCAAAGTGATTAGCTTCTGGGATGTTCAGGCGGGCGATCGCTATACTTAGGCAAGGACTTTCTGGAGGGAAAGGCATTCAATTTTTTCTATACTATTTTTAATGTACTTGAAGACATCTATGCTAGTTTACCTATATTATTGTAGGTGTTTAGCTACTCATTGCATCACAAGAAATTTCTGGGGTGGGAGCTTACCGAAATGTTGGGGCGGGTAAGTTTTGATGGTTCATGGCCAAGTTGTTAGATATGGGTGTTATATCGCTACGCGGAAGGCACTCATCCCGCATTTCTCACAAATTGATTTGATATACTGCTGAGTACCACTGAAATTGGATTAATTTTTAAATAAGAGAAAAATCCTAGTTTTCTGAGGAATAATCTGAATAATTTAGCTATAAATTTAAAACTCTAAAAATCATCCAGTTTGGGATTTTTTACAAATGATTTAGGATTGCTAAAAGTATGTTCAAGTGCAAGGATTTTGCTCACGATGGAACAGATAGCAAGCAAGATATTTGCCGTTTTTTAATTGGATTAAAATTTTGAGATTTACCCTTATTTATCAAAATAATATGGGTCTAAAACCCCGCCTTTTAAGGCGCAATATTTTTGGAGCCCAGCTCAAATCTCCGTTACAAAAATAACTTCTGACTTGCAGACTTGCTGACTTCTGACTTCGTTAATCCCGATCATCATCTGTAGGTTGAAAATCAGTTTATTGCCTTCCTTTTCTCATAACAAAGCACTTGAAAAAATATAGTTGGCATTTTTTCCTATCCCTATTTACGTTTATAATTCTCGGTTCATTCATTGCCAGAGGATATACTTTTCCAGTGGGAAATCATTACACCCATGTTCCTCAAATTAAATCAATGTTGAATCCTGAACTCTATATGAATGATTACTATGTTCAGGAAATGTTGAAGTTTACTCCCAGATATTACTATCAATATTTGGTTTATTTCCTGAGCAAAGTTACTGGCAGTATTTCCCTCGCTTATGTGATTTATTATCTGATTTCATTTATTAGCTTTATCTGGGGTTTATCTGCCATAAGTAAAATTTTTACTCCCTCCAAATTATCAGCAGCAGTTTTAATTTTTCTGAGTTTAACAGCCTACACTTTGATTGGATATTTAAAACTTTTTCCTAATACTCCCATACCTGCCACATTTGCTATGAGTTTGACAGTTTGGGGGATTTATTTCTGTTTTCAGCAAAGATGGATAATTGGTTATTTATTTTTTGCCATTGCTTCGATATTACAGTTTTTGCTTGGTGTTTTGCCGGGAATTATGATAATTCCTATTATGTTAATTGATGGGAGAAAAAAACGGAAGTTTAAACAAGTTATTCTCGCTTTAATTATTTTATTTGGTTTGGCTTGTTTAGTTTATCTGCCAATGGTACTTACCGGCACTACTAGCACGGATAAATTTACAAATGAAGAATTTGTATTTATCTACGGTTGGGTAAGAAATCCTCATCATATTATTCCTGCTTATTGGAATTGGAAAATTAGGTTAGATTTTATCTGTTTTATTCTGGGTGGATGTTTGTGTATTTACAAAATTGATATTGCTAAATCAGAAGATTTATTGCAGCAGTGGAGAACAGAGAACAGAATCTCCCACAGCTCCTCTTTTCAAGGGGGAGAATTAGGAAAAAGAAAAGAACAAAAAGGAACGAAAAAAGATTTAATTTTTACTGATGTGATAGGTGTAGAGAAATGGAAGTTTTATCTGATTATTGCTGAGTCAATTTTTGCTTTGTTTTTGGGTTATATTTTTGTGGAAGTTTACCCCTTAGCTTTATTTGCTAAGTTACAGTTGGCAAGAACTGTTCCTTTTGCTCAGTTAATGATATTTATTGGTGTGGGTATTTTGGTTAATCAGTTATATCAACAGGGAAATTTAGGGGTTGGTTTACTTTTGATAATATCTCTAATTTTGCCTGTACCTTATCAGGGTATTTGCTTTTTTATCTTATCGGTGGGATTGTTTTTTATGGAGAGATGGCACTACAAATTAATAGTTTGGTTGATGCTGTTAGGAGGGTTAATATTTTACTTGCTGCATCCACCGATAGATTCAATTGTTAATCGATTTTTGGCGATGCCTGGTTTATTTTTGGTGTTGGTATTTCCGTTTATTTTAGATGAAGTTGATTTAGGGATTGCTCAGAAAAAGTTAATCACTTATGGTTTGGCTGGAGTCACAAGTTTAGTATTTATTTTGGGATTATTTGAAGCGTTACCAGGAAAAATTTTGGAGGTATTTGAACAACAGGTAAAATTTAACAGAGTTCCCCAAGATGAAGTTACGAAACTAGCTTTAAGATTTAGGCAAATTAGTGATAAAAACGACATAATTTTAATCCCACCGTTTGTGTCAAATTTTCAGTTTTTTTCAGAGAGGGCAGTTATTGTTGATTTTAAACATTTTCCCCAAACGGATAGCGGAATTAAAAAGTGGAAAAATCGGATGGAAGATGTTTTTGGCGTACCTTTGAATGATAAGTTAGCGGTAGGGGCGATGGAAATTTTGTTTCCGCAACAGACGGGGAAAGAGTTAGTTAATGTGGCGAGAAAATATAGCGCTAAATATATTTTGACCAGGGTTGACTGCCATGGAGATATTGAGGGAAATATTGTGGCTAGAGAGGGAAAATGGGTGATTTTTAGAATAATTTTTGAGCAGTAGGGGGCGAGTTTAGTAAATAATTTATTGGTTGAAATCAAGATAATTTTATCAGTATATGTAGGGTGGGCAAATAGGGCGAAATTTCTCATAATTCCCGATCGTTAAAAATTTGCCTACCTGAATACTTGCTGTCTACTATAACCATCTTTTTTCAAATTAGAATTAGTATCTGTAGGATGGGCAAATAGGGCGAAATTTCTCATAATTCCCGCTCCTTAAAAATTTGCCTACCTCAATACTTGCTCTCTACTATAACCATCTTTTTTCAAATTAGAATTAGTATCTGTAGGATGGGCAAATAGGGCGAAATTTCTCATAATTCCCGCTCCTTAAAAATTTGCCCTGAATACTTGCTGTCTACTATAACCATCTTTTTTCAAACTGGTATAACACAGGCTTTAATCCTTCAACCATTTATTAATAAATAGCTATGGGATTACCTGGTGAACCTGTTGCACCTTTCATTTTTAGAGGAGCAAAAACAAACATAAATTCGTAAACCCTATCTTCTAATAATTGATTAACATCTAAGTTCTCAATATTAGTAATACCGTGTTTAACCATCCATTCAATATGGCAGTCAAAGGGTCGATTTGGATCTTCACCTGGTACAGCTTCGGTTCCCCAAGTATCTGACCCTACCATAGCTATTTTTAAGCTAGATAAATAACGACAGCTAGTAATACCTACTCCTGGTTCACCGACATTAAATATTTGACTATTCTTCGCTTTTTCTTCTGGACTCAAATTATCCCAGTCTTTCCCCCAATACTTACCATGACCTGTATGGAAAATAACAACATCTCCTTGTTTGATTGGAGTTATTTTTTGTTTTTTTATCGCTCCTTTAATATCATTAATTGTAATAATTCCTGGGTCATTTTTCGTCTTACCTTGGGGAACTGGTAAACGTTCAATTCCTCGATAAGCAGCAATATCTAATAACACTCCCCGCGTCACATATCCTAACTCTCCAATCTTTTCCACCCCTAATTTATTTAACCCATAGGATGTTCCAAAGTCTTCTAAAAAATTACCATTATAAAAATAGTTTCCTTGAGAAGTATTCACGCCAATATGACCTAAACCATCAAATTGAGTGCCAACCTGACCTAATTCAGCCATCACATATTCATCATTAGCAATAATGTCATTTTCTGCAGAAAATTTATAGGTTGGTAGACCAGGAATAATTAATTTCCAATTACGTTCTCCATATACCGGGGCATCACTTTGATAAATTTTGCCAAGGGTAGCTACTTTACCTTTTTTGACTAATTTAAGAGACTCTAATACCTTTTTATTAGTAATCCAATTAACTGAACCTACTTCGTCATTTTTTCCAAAAACTGAAGGATTCCACCGTTGTTTTAAAGGGAGGTCATCAGCCATACTTGGGGATGAAAAACTACAAATAATTGATAGAATAACAAGAAATATTATGATTAATTTGAAATGATTAGGAATTTTCATTAGTTATCTCCAACTAAAAGCATTGTCACAGCCCTAAGTATTTAAGGGTAGGGTTCTTTAGCATACTATAGATAGCAGAAAAAGCCAAGGTTTAGTAAATTATTTTGTTCTCTGTTCTCTGTTGCTTTTAAACCCATATCCCGAATTTCTCAGTTATAGGTACATCTGCTGAAAGTAGACTTATAAATTGGAAATTATAGCAATCCTAAATAATTTGTAATAAATCAATAAATAGATAAAAACTCTGAAATTTCCCTCTCTTGCCTTTTGCCTAAAATCAACAAATATTTTTTACACAACTCAAATAGGATTGCTATAGTTATAATCAACTTACAAAATAAATAGTTGATTTAGGTAAACATTTATAGGTAAAAATTATATGTCTAATCTCACAGTTAAAGACTTGGAAATGTTGCAAGGTACTCTGAATCAAGCAGGTTTAGATTATCAACTAGAATTAGACGAAGGAAAGATATTAGTTATGGGTCTATCAGATATTATTTCTAGTGAAGTAGGCGCTCAATTAATTCGACTATTAGGTAACTGGGTTTATCCACATCGTCTTGGACGTTTGTTTGATTCTAGTGGCGGTTTTATTCTTCCAGATACTAATCTAAAAGTGCCTGATGTTTCCTTTGTTCGTACCCAACGTCTCAAAAAAAGCGTTCGTTATTTTGGGGAATTTGTGCCAGACTTAGTAGTAGAAATTAAATCTCCAAGTGATAGAATCAAATCTTTACAACATAAAATCAAGAAATATTTAGAACTAGGAGTACAAGTAGGAATATTGATAGACCCCGACGAAGAAATAGTTGTAGTTTATCGCCCCACTGGTGAAAAAAGTGAATTTAAAAATGGAGATAAATTGACTATTCCTGAATTATTTGGTGAGTGGGAATTACCTATTGTTGAACTTTGGCCTCCTGTGTTTGATGAATTTGATCAAGATGAATAAATTTGTGACAAATTTTGCATATAATTATATACAGCATATTGCGGGTTAATTGTAGTAGAGCTTAATCCTAATATCTGTTTTTTGTTAAATTTATTCAAATAACTAAGACCTATTCAGAAAACAAAACAATAGTGTTAATGAATGACATAAAATCTATCGATATAAAATTATTAAATAATTTGCTTTTGCCAATTATTTTAGTATTAGTTATCATCCTCATCCCAACGATAGGTATTTTAAAAATTGAAAATAACAATCTCAATAATTTAGTTCAGAAAATTGAACTCCTACAAACTGACATTGACAAATTCACACAAACAGATGAACTACAGCTCAAAGATAAACTGACCTTACAAAAAGATTTGCTTTTTATAGAAAAAGATAAATTTAATGCCCAGAATGCTATCTATGGAATTATAATTCAAATCGTTGGTGGAATATTTTTCTTTATTACTGCCTACTTGTCCTGGCGTAACGTTAAGGCGACTGAACAGAAGCAAGTTGCAGAAAGATTTAGCAAAGCAGTTGAACAATTACAAAGTGACAAATTTGTTCAATTAGGAGGAATTTACGCTTTAGAGAGAATAGCAACTGATTCTGAACAAGATAGTTGGACAATTATGCAAGTGCTGATTTCTTTTATTCAGGAAACTTCTCCAAATAATTTAAAAAATACCTCTTCTGTATCAACTAATAGCACTCTGGCAGCCATTTCTATTATTGGGCAACTTAGCAAATATCAAAAGAACAGAAAACTTGATTTAAGTAATACTAAACTTGCTCAAGCCAATCTTAAGGCTGCTTATCTTAGAGAGGCTAATTTTGAAAATACCGATCTTAGAAAGGCTAATTTGGAAAACACCGATCTTAGAAAGGCTAATTTGGAAAATACTAACCTTAAAGAAACTTATCTTGTAAAAGCTAATTTAAGTCAAGCTTCTCTTGAAAAAGCTGATTTAACAAATGCTACATTAACTGGGGCTAATTTAAGTCAAGCCGATCTAATAGATGCTAATCTTCATTCAGCTTATCTTTATGAAGTTGATTTTACTGGAGCCAAACTAATGAAAGCTGATCTAAGAGGTACTGATCTAAGTAATGCTAACTTTAAGGGAGCTAATTTAGACGGAGCAAAAATAAGTAATAAGACAAACTTTTTTGGAGCAAAAGGGTTAAAGGCAGATCAGATTAAAGCAGCAAAAGATTGGGAACTTGGCATTTATAATGAAGACTTTAGAAAAGATTTAGGTTTATCTCCCATAAATCAGGATTAAATTATATTGTCTTATCTCCTCGGTCTTATTAAAACTCTATAAACAGTACCAAAAATTTCACCTTCTAAAGAACTAAGAGTATTGTGAATAATACATGGACCTCCACCAAGTTTGCTTGTCCATTGTCCATCAGATAGTTGTCTTGCTACATGGGTTGGCACTCCAGCTTTACAATAAATTGCCACTTTTTCAACACCAGATTCAAAGCTTTCATCATTTCCCGGACAATGAGAATAGCCATGAAGTCGAAAAAGTTCTGTATAAGTTTCTAAAGTTTCTTCTTTTGGCACAAGATGAGGCCAATAATAAATACCAAAAGGATCTGGTGACCACCATCGATCTTTTTCTTGTTCTCCGATAGCCCAAGCAAGTCCATTGTAACTTGTTGTCGGGTCACCGATCAGTTGATAATTATTAGGTGACAAACCAGGAAATTTTTCTTCAATTGAAGACATAACATTTGCTTTTTCCCCATTAGATATCTTAGATAATTTAGTTGAAAACTTCGCAAAAATGTTATTAACTTTTAATTTCTCTCGATATCTATTGAATTCAAACTTCTCTAATTCAATTGACATAACCTTTACTTTTTCCCCACTTAATCCAAGCTTCTTTAATTTCATTCATTTTGCCTCTTTGTTCTGGTGCTATGGGATTTTCGCCCGTAATTGCGCTTAAAGCCCAAAACCAATGGTCAGGCTCATCATTTTGAGCTAACTCCCTTAGTAATAAAGGTATGACATCAGGCCCAAGACCAATTATTTGCAGATAAGTTGGATTAATTAACATTTCTGTAACGGATGAAAGAAACCTAGTTTCAGACTTCCACTTTTCGGCTAATTTTTTAAACTTTGCTTCTGTTTCGGTTTGACTTTTAAGGGCAAGAGATTTTTGAAGTTCATGCTTTTCTTTTTCGAGCTTCATATTTAGGATAAAAGAAGCTAACAGATCGGCTACTCCTTCCACAAATTTAATCGTCTCAGGAGAGAATAAATATTTAGATCCAGTGTATAAAGAGAAAGTTCCTACTGTTTTTCCTTTTGCAACAAGTGGAAAACATCCAGTAGATTGAAAACCATTAGCTACTATCCAATCTTGATTTTTAAAGATAGGTATAGGCTGATTTTTCTCTTGATGAATTAATGCTTGTAAATCTCGAACAATTAAACATTTTTGTTTGTTAAATGCTATCCAGAAAAATTCATCATCATTTCGTTTTCTATTACTATTATCTCTATTATCACTTACTCCAGCCTCAAGAGATGTAGCTTGGATTTTTAGGGTGTCAGAAGTATCATCTTTCACTCGCAGAATACCTGCTTTAAAACCCATTTCTGGATTTTTTATCAATAAATCAATGGCTTGTTTATAAATCTTCTTTAAAGATTCTTCTGTTGTTTGGCTTGGTTGAATGAGTAAATGACTTAAGTAATTGAGTATTTCAACTTGTACATCTCTCCGAAAATTAGATAAAGCATTTGCAATATTTGTTGCTAAAAATAGTAACAAATAGACATCTTTGTCAGAAAAAGAATTTTCTGACAAATAAGGTTTAGTTCCTGGCTCAACTTTTTTATCACTTTTATTGATAACCCTTAATACTCCATAAGTTCTATTTGCACCATTCAAGGGTATAGCAATTCCACTATTTAGGCTGCCAAATTTATCCAGATATTTTTCCTTATATTCAGGCTTTAAGTCTTCGTCACTTAAATTTGAAGTATATTGAATTTCTCCATATTCTGAATCTTTTTGAGATTTTACAGCTTTTCCTGTAAAACTTTCTGCAACTTTATAGGTTTCTTCAGTGAACCAAGTATCATCCACCGGTTCACCATTTTTGTCAAATCCATATATCCCAAAACGCTCTAAAATTCCACGTTTAGAAATTAAAAAAATAGCTGCTGTCTGGGCATTTATATTCTCACAAACAATTTTTAGAGCATTTTGTACAATTTCTTTTTTAGAGTCACGTATAATTGATACATCAATTTTTTTAAGTTTTGATGTATTAGGTTTATAATTGATGATAGTATTCTTAATTTTCTGATAGTTACGAGCTAGCTCTGTAATTTTAGTAACTTCTTCTCCTTCAGTATAGTTAAGAGCTAGCTCTGTAATTTTAGTAACTTCTTCGGTTGTTAATTCTTCGCCTTCTTCTCCTTCAGTTTTTGGTGAAATAGTCTTTTTTAATTTTTTGAGTTTTTGATAGTTGATAATTAGCTCTATACTTTTATCACTAAATTCATCAACTTCTTTTTCTGTTGACTCTTGATATTTTATTTCTTCAGTTGTTTTAAAAATTCTGATAGAGTTTCCTTTATTTTGTAACAACTCTAAATTTTTTAGCTTGGATACCATAGCTCAAACCTGCAAAAAATCAGCAAAAAAATACAACGAAAGCAGAATTAATCAAAGCCTTTTTAATCGGAATCCCAACTTTCAATAAAATTTTAATTCATGTTAACATATTAATCTGTCCCTATGTTACAGATAAATTCAGTAAATTTATATAAATCTTCGATTTTAAACTGCCCCTAAAAAAACAATTGCACTCAAAACTGAGAAACATTCAACTGCCGTAACATCACAGTTTTCTTCTGATGATGCGCCTGCATCCGGTGCAACACATCACACAAAAATTGCATCGCCTTATCAATATACGGCCCCTTATTCAACATTACACATTCTGCCCGACTACCCATCGCTGCATCTGTAACCTCTGCGCGAGAAGCCATACCACCCTTTGCCAAAGACTCCAAAACCTGAGTTGCCCAAATTACAGGCACATGAGCAGCCTCGCACAACCACAATATTTCCTCCTGCACTTCCGACAAACGTTCAAACCCAACTTCCACACCCAAGTCACCCCGCGCCACCATCACTGCTATCCGTGGATGGCGCAAAGCAGTTAACAATAATTTCGGTAGTTGGTTAAAAGCTTTTTGATTCTCAATTTTCAGAATAATTCCCAACTCCCCAGCATTGAGTTTTTCCAACTCCCCAATTAACTCTTCAATATCGGTGTGGCGCTGTACAAATGAAATTGCCACCATATCGCCATGTTGGGCAACAAATTCTAAATCTTGCAAATCCTTTTTTGTCAATGCTGGCAAGTTAAGGTCTGTATCTGGCAAGTTAATCCCTTTTTCACTCTTGAGTTTAGCTTTACCCTCCCTTGCCAAAGTAATCTCTACCTGAAATTCCTCGGCTTCGACATGGCGAATGACTCCAGCAATAACACCATCATCAAAAAATATTCTTTCCCCAACTCGCACATCTCGGAAAACTTCTGGCACATCACATCCTACTGTTGCAAGTTTATTTTTACTAGATGGTTTACCAAAAATATCACCCTGTTTCACCACTAAAGTATCCCCTTGGGAAACAGAGAAATGTTTACCTTCAATTTTGCCAGTTCTTAATTTTGGGCCTGCCAAGTCAAAAGAAATGCGACACGACTTCCCTAGCTCTGTTTCCCCTTGTCGCAAATTTTGAATCATTTTCGTCCATACTTCGCGGTCGTCATGGGCGCAGTTAACCCGCATGATATTCATATCTTTAGCTAATAATTTGTGAATTATCTTGGGGTCATCAGCAGCTTCACTGGGCATTGTCACCATGATCCGAGCGTTTCTCAGTTCTGGTTTAGGCCCCAAGATATCAAGGGTATGTTCTGCGAGAATGGCGTTTCCCAATTCGTGGGTTATAGATAATTCTGCTTGTAGCTCTGGTGGAACGGAACGGTTATCTATTTTATGGAGTGCCTCTAAAACGGCATGAAGGGAGGCCATAACATGAGCTTCCATCCGACCGAGGGAACTTAACCCCAAGATGCTAAGGTCATATTGCAGGTCTCGGATATCATGGCGACGTACTGCTAGATAATGAATTAGGTTTTGGGCACTTTTGCGGTTATTAGGATAAATTTTTTCCAGGTTTTCGGCTTCTTGTCGTTCTAGTTCGATCGCTTCTAACCATAGTTTTTTTACTGCTTGGAGCGATCGCTCAATTCTTTCTATACGAATAGTAGAAGCATCCTGTTGAGGTATTTTTAGTTTCATCTTTTTATATCAAATTCTCTATACTTTCCTTATATCAAAATCTGCCCCTGAGATTCTCTCCTCAAAGTTAAGTTTGTTTTAGATTAAAATAATATTTTATAGATATATAGTTAAACCCACTGACTCAAAATGCCATCCCCATTTCCAGGAATGGACCCCTATCTAGAAGGTTATCTCTGGCCTGATGTCCACAATGCTCTCGCCAATAAGATTCGACAGCAACTCACTCCACAACTTCGCCCCCGCTACACTGCCCGACTAGAAGTCTACGTTGTTGAGGATAATTTTCCAGAAAGCGAAGTTGGCATCCTTTATCCAGATGTGGAAATTATGCAACTTCGACAACGAAAAACAACAAATATTACTGCCGATACATCCAGTGCGACTGCACTTACTCCACCCCTATCCCTACCTATTTTTCTACCTGTTTCGGTTCGCTTGAGTAATGTTGAGATTCGAGATACTGCTCAAAATGTTTTGGTGACTTGCATTGAGGTTCTTTCTCCAGTCAACAAGCGTGAACCTGGTCTGACAAATTATCGTCAGAAACGGAGACGACTTTATGAAGCGGGGGTTCATCTTGTGGAAATAGACTTTTTGCGTAGAGGTACTCGCCCTTTTGCTCATCCACAAATGCCAGATGTTCCTTATGCTGTTGCTTTGACTCGTTCCCGTGCTAAAGTTATGGATGTTTGGCCTTTAAGTTGGCAAGATTTATTGCCAGTTATTCCTATTCCGTTGCGATCGCCCGATTTGGATATTGTCCTCAACTTATCTGTGACACTTAATGACATTTATGATGAAGCGGCCTACGATTTATCTATAAATTACAGGGAAGCACCACCTCCACCTATTTTGTCTGAGGCAGAAAAGCAGTGGATTGAAAATTTGTTGCATGGTAATTGATATTATATCCGGTTGCCTCAATTTCTCTTAACTTTTGAGTTACTTGTGCAATAAGTATATTGTTTATCTAAAATCTAATAACCCCAACGTTGGAGATGAATAAATAGTCAATTAATATTATTAAGCGATCGCCTGAGAGTTTATCTAAAATCTAATAACCCCAACGTTGGAGATGAATAAAAAATCAATTAACTGAAACCTACATCTATTGGGTTTTATTCTTCAAGCAAACCGACAAGAGCTAAAAATTTTCCTCACTCTCTTCTAGGACTTCACAAATCTGCTTATCCACATAATCATCATCTACATTTCTAGTAATTAATTCTGCCAAAATTCCTAAAGATATTAATTGTACGGACAGAATAATACACAAAATTCCAAATAAAAATAAAGGTCGAGTACCTATAGGCCGAATTTCCATAAGCCAAAGTACAGTTAAATAACCTAAAGATGTCATTCCCAAAGCACCGAATAATAATCCCAAACTGCCAAACAAATGACCAGGTTTATGTAAATAATGAGTAGTTGCTAAAACAGTTAATAAATCAATAAAGCCACGGGTATAACGTTCCAAACCATATTTAGATTTTCCTTGTTTCCGCCGATGATGCCGTACAGTTACTTCAGTAATTTTAAATCCTAAACTATGAGCTAATACGGGAATATATCGATGTAATTCTCCATAGACTTTGATACAGTCTAATACTTCTTTTTTATAAGCTTTTAAGCCACAGTTAAAGTCATGCAATTTTACCCCAGTTAAAATTGATGTTACTCTATTAAATAATTTTGAGGGTAATGTTTTGGAAAAAGGGTCGTTGCGATGTTTTCGCCATCCAGAAACTAAATCATATCCTGACTCTAACTTTGCCAAAAATTTAGGTACTTCTGCCGGGTCATCTTGTAAGTCTGCGTCTAGAGTAAAGATAATATTTCCTGTAGCTTTTTTAAATCCCGCAGATAAGGCAGAAGATTTACCAAAGTTTCTTCTTAATCTAATTCCTTTGATTTTCTGGGGATGTTTTTTGATTAATTCATTAATCTCTATCCAAGACAAGTCGCTACTACCATCATCTACAAAAATTATTTCATAACTATTAATTTCAGCTAAATTCATTACATCCAAAATTCGCTCAAACAAGGGTTTGATTGTGGCTTCTTCGTTATAAACTGGAATGACAAAACTGAGGTATTTACTATTCAAGGTTCAATTTTAATTATCAAAACTATGTTGATTGGTTATGGCTACCGAATCTAGGCAATTTTTTAATTTAACATAAACTAGGCTAAGATTCATCACCAATCTATTTCCTAACCAACTCTTTTTTTGCTGCTATAAAAGGAAATAATTTTAAATTATAACTATTTTTACTTGATACTTAATTTTTATTGGTAATACTCTTTATAAAAGATTAGTTTGATAAAAATCTATTCAATAGGATTGCTATATATGAACAAAAAAGTTGTAGAGCTAATAGAGAAATTGAAATCCTGCGATGATAAAGTTCGTCGCAATGGGATAACGGACATAGGATTCATATTAGAGATGTATTCTCTAAAATTATCTAGAGATGAAAGATTTGAGCAATTTGAAGGGATGCTATCTCCAGATTTGATAGAACTTTTTTTAGATGAAATAGCAATACATTTAATTTAATTCCATCACAAAACTGAGGTATTTACGATTCTAGGTTCAATTCTAATTACCAAAACTATGTTGATTGGTTAAAGCTATCCAATCTTGACGATTTTTCAATTTTACATAAGCTGTTAAAACATCGTTGGTTGAGGCTTGAATATATCCTTTCCAGCCGGATAATTCATATTCATTTCCTAATAATTCTGCTACATCCGCACGAGGAAAACCTGACATTCCAAAACCTTTAACCACATTTTCTTGATTCAAAATAGCAATACATTTAATCTGATGATTATCATCGATATATTTCCTATCATTTTTTACTTTTGACTGTCTTGAGTCTGTCTTAAATTCTGAAAAAATCTCAGAATTACGAACTCCCTTTTGACTTTTTATTTGATTTACCCATCCATTTACTCTAGCTGTAGTTGGAGAAAATTTAGTCACATTATCAAAATATCCTGGCAAATTTTCTGGGAGTTTTCCAGTTAATAAATCTGAATTAATTTTTTCATCTAGACTTACACAAAAATTATCCTTTTTTATATCTCGATTAAAAGGCACTAAACCATCAGATTTTAAAGCATCTACTAAACCTAAAAAAGCAGCAGGTCGGTTGCCTACTTTTTCTTTAATTAAAACAGGGTCAGAAATACCAAGTTGTAAGGATAATGCTACTAAAGGTTGATAAGTTGCCCGATGAGCAATTTCTCTAAAAGTTTCCGTACCTACTCGATACATTAATATAGTTAAAATCGTCAAAACTGCCACTAATGGCATAACAAAATACCACTGTTTTTTTAGAGTAGGTTGCTGTTGTTGGAGCCATAAGAAAATTAGGAGAATTAGACTTAACCAAAATAGAGAAGGTAGAGTAGCATAACGAGAAGCGATCGCTTGTTCGACTCCAAACCCAGAACGACTAACTGCCGCCATTAAAGCAGTTCCCAAAGTATAAATTATTATTGATAACCAGGGCAACCAATCTTGAGGATAAGATAAAAATAACCAATAAGTAAAAAATATTCCTGTCAAAATTAATCCTAACCAACCTATTGCTGAAGCTACGGGAATATTATGAGTAAAAATTGCTCCTAGATAAACAGGAATATAAGCAATTATCTCAATAAAATTCAGTTTAGATAATGATGGATGGTGAGAGGGAGTTTTGTAAGTGAGGAAATAAATTCCTATTACTAAAACTGAACAAACAATATAAGAGATAGTAAATTTTTTGGGTAACTTATATAAAATAGCAACGGTACACAATATCGGCCAAATTCCCAAACCCGTACTATAACTAATACATCCTAAAATCCCCAAAATTATACTGCCAATTAGCCATTTATTTTCTGAAGATTCTACTAACTTATTTACACAAAAAATTGAGGCAATAACAAAGAAATTAGCAATTACCCAATGCACTCCACTATATCCGCGCATCCAATTATGAGCAGCAGCCGGAGTAAAGTTAAAAACTGAGATAAATAGAATTAATAATAAAAGTATCGGACGATATTTTTTCAGGGTATTAGGTAATAATCCTATTAATAAAATTCCCTGAATACAAGCCAGAAAAAATGTAGCTAGACACAACCCAATATTGGAACCCTTAGTCATAACAATATTTAGGGCATAAATTATGGCAGGAATTAAGACAAAATGTTCGTTTGCCCGAAACATCCAGTCAAAAATATTGGTGGAAAAACCATCTATAGAATAGATATTTTTAATCATCCACCAATAGTCAAAATTTAATAGTTCCCCTGCTTTGGATACCATAAAAAGTACATAGGAAGCTGGCAGTAAAATTGTAAGAGTAACGATAAATATGAAAGTAAGTTCTGACTTTTTTTTGACTAACATAAATCGGTAGGCAAGACACAGACTATTAGACATAGGCGTGAAAAAGATATATATTTTTTGTAGGGGCAGCTCTCTTATGGTAACAGGGAAGATATTTTGAGGAAAAAGGTACGAAAAATGATTTTTAGGGAGACTTTTACTTTCTTCAGCTATCCTAGGCAATGGTTAAATAAAAGGCTTATTTATTTTCTGG
>CAJICP010000032.1_pt1 | contig 15240 bp, 14 predicted proteins | sample 9199641 | NCBI WGS metagenome assembly CAJICP01 (sample SAMEA7708340, study PRJEB35096) | sediment metagenome | biome: marine neritic benthic zone biome [ENVO:01000025]; feature: sediment [ENVO:00002007]; material: shallow marine sediment [ENVO:03000034] sea grass bed [ENVO_01000059] ... | reverse complement strand
GCTTCGGAGGTGTACCTCACACCGCAGCGGGAAGTGCTGTATAAATTGCCCCTACTCTCGCCACTGTTCCCTGTTATTTATAAGTATTCAACCGAACATGACATAATAGACATCTGGTGGAAATTATATATATAGAGCATTTTTCGTGTCTTTTATCGGAAAAATTATTGCCTGTTGCCTTATGGAGCTGTTGCCTATTTCTGCAGAAAGTCGATTCTTTTTCACGCCTATGTCTAATAGAGATAGGTGTGAAAAAGAATGTAGAGATGTTCCATGTAACATCTCTACAAGAGTTGCTCGAAAAGACATATTAATTTCTGGAGATGTCTTTTATTTATTGCCCAAACTCCTCAACTAAAAACTCATCATTGTCATCAGCAAGAGTCGCAACAATAGTAATTGCCCGCGAAATTTCTCCTGGAGATAATTCTGCCACAGTACGAGTTGCCACAATCACAATTTGATTATCCACAATAGCAAAATGAGACTCCATAGTTGATAACCAATTCATTTGTAATAACCTACGCATCAACTCTGGTTCATTTTTTGCTGGTAACTTCAATACATAAGACCAAACAGTTAAAGTATCATCGTCAGTTTCTCCAGTTAGTTTGATATATACCTCCACACTGCCATATTTAAATTTCCATAAATGGCCCGCTTCATTTTGAGCCACCATCACTTTTTGCTCTTCTGCCATACTGGCAATAACTGTTTCAATCTCTTGTATATAGCTAAGATTTGTATCATCTTCGGTTAGTTCGTTAATGTTCGCTTCCTCAGTAGAAGCATTGTCCACAGAAACAGTTTCAGGGTTGTTAGTAGTCATTATCAAAAAAAACCTTTGAGAGTTTGGAGACCACCGTCTTTTCAACGGTGGAGGAAAAACAATTGCCGGGTTTTAACCCGGTCTAACTTTCTTGCAAAATTTAGCAAGTCTCGCTCTACTATAGCGTATAGCGAAAACTACTAATTTGTATCTGACTCAAAAAAATAAAATTAGAAACTTGTCAACTCAGGAGTTTACAGCTTTGAGACAGTTGTGCCAACTTTCTCAAAATCTGTACAACGTAGGTCTATATTCTATCAGACAGTTTTATTTTGCTGAAAAAGGTCAAATTTGACGGACTGAAGTCACCTCAAGTTTAGTCCGCCTTAGCGTGTGGGAGTGTCAAAATTACTTATACCGATAGGAAAATCATCTATACTTTGCGATCGTCGATCGAAAATTAGCATAAAAAGCTTATATAGAATTCGCCATTACTGCTCTTGACTTATGGAATAGCTGGCAAGCGTAGCGCTCCGCAGGAGAAACAACCGAATATCAATAATAGACATCTCCAAAAATTACAGAAACTTTCTCTGAAACCCTTGTAGGGAGGTTCCATGGAATGTCCCTACATTCTTTTTTACGCATATTCTAATCAACCTTCTTCCTTGCTTCCAGAGAGTGCGAATACTGTTGTTTCCATCAGAGAAATAATTTTGTAAATTTCCTGCAGTATTTCCTCTTTAATTATGATAAATTCATCGAAATCTGTGGTTAGAATATATGAGAATATCTTAATCTCAATTACCTCATTGCTTAAGCTGCCAAGACTAATATTTTCTTCAGAAAGTTTTGGATTTTTGGCGAGCATAATTCGCAGGTTTTCCATGGTTTCTCCTAACTTTTCGTTCGCACCCTCATAGCTCAACGAAATTATGCGCTCAAAAACATATTTGTCGCGCCGAGTGTGATTAACTATTTGATTTGTGGAGACCACTGTATTAGGAACATAAATGAGCTTGCGATCTGGCGTGCGAATCAATGTTGACCGCAAAGCAATATCTTCAACTATACCGATGACACCGCCTAACTCGCAAAAGTCGCCGATCTGCATCGGACGACTCAGAAATAAGGTTAAACCACCTACTATATTTTCTATGTATGGTTTCACCCCGAAGCCAATAGCAATACTGCCAACTCCAAGGCTAGCTATGATCGGTCCAATAGCTACGCCGATTTCTTGGCTGGTAGTGTAAAAAATTACTAATGCTGCCATAAATCCTAGCAGACGAACCCCATTGCGAGTAATAACTACTTCAAGGGAATTGTTTTTTTCGGCCATATTGGAGATGATAGTGCTACCAATAGCATTGAATATCATAAAAGCTAACCAAGCCAAAACCCCACCTTCCACAACAGTTGATACTTTCAGTAAATTATCTAGGAGTTGGCCCGTGATATTAATGCTATGATTCATTATCAACTCCCAACACTTAGAAATCGAGAGCGTAAAAGCTGGCAGGAATAACCCTAACCATCCTTGTTTTTGAGGATTAGTGATATGAATATATCGTTTTAGTAAAAATTTGATCCCAAAAATGCTGCCGATCAATATAAAGGTGATCGTACCAAGACTAAACCATTGCCAAATGGCCTGGTCGTAAAACAATCTAGTTGTCCACTTTGGCAGCCACCTGCTCCACTTGGGAGGCAACAGTTGGCCAGGCGTAGTGATATAGAATTTGTAGAACCCAGGGGAGTTTTTCCATGAATTCAATTTATTAGGCTCAAGTTGTTTCGTCAATTCATAAAATGTCTTAATACGTTTTACTGTTTCTGGCGAGAAGAGAAATTCATTGACATTGAAACCTTCCTCAACTAACTCAATTGCAATCTCACTCCCTGGAATTTCCCAGTGCGTCAGTGATTTAGATACAACATCTTCCTGGCCAGGAATATCGTTGACTTGAGGTAATTCAAGGCGGTCTAAGACCTCCTTGAGCATTAAGGCAGATTCTGTACCAAAATCTTGGAGAAATATTGGAGGGACATCTACAAGATTTAAGGCATTGATCGCCCGTCTCATAGACAAAATTGCCCGATCGCCTTTTTTCTGAACGGCCTGAGAATGCCATAATCCCCTCTCTTTTTTTGTCTGCTCTTCAGCTTCCTTGATTAGCTGATAAGCCTCATTCATATTCGTCATAAATGCTGAGAGGGTGTCACGGGGACTATCCGTAGCAGGTGGTCTGAGTGGGTTATCGTCTGGGCTAATGCCAATGACAGCATACTGAGTAAGGAGGACTATTATCAAAACAGCGAGCGCTCTTAACAGGAGTTTTTTGATCATAACGTTGATATCTGCTAAAAGAAGGTTAAAGTGTTAAATAGGTCATACTAGATAATACCATTTCGTTGTCATACCAATTCACTTTAAAGATGTCACAAATAGTTTCAAACTCTCAGATGTGAAATAATCGCCTGAAATTACTGTAAAGTCAAAGTTTTCAGTGCATAAAATCTTAATGCATGACTTCGGTGAAACGGTATAACAATACCCTTACAGCGCTTTTCAAATTGATGAACCACATCGCTATAACCAAAACCTTCTAGGGACGTTCGCATTTTTGTTATGCAACGTCCCTACTGTGGTCTACCGGGCAGGAAAACCGCTGTAATAATTGTCTGAGAACTTACGCACCGGAATCCAACAAACCCGGTTTTTTCGTAGATGTTTATTGTTCAAACCAACCATTTCTCGTAGCAACCGGGTTTCGCGTGCGTAAGTCCTATGTCTATCAAACCTTATTGTGCTGGCACTGATCGCCCCTGTTTATCTCAAGTTCGGTTCGATAAAAACCCAGTTTTTCGGTCTGCTAGGGTTTCAGGCGACAAAAGCATCAAGATTTCAGCCTCTGTCGAACTCACGTTTATTTAAACCCCGCCCGATCGGGCGAGGTCTTTAAGTGTAGTTTCAACGCTTAGAAGTCGGCTTAGGTCGGAATATACCATAAATATTTGATGGAAACAAATAAAGAAATGGTATAAGATCGCACTTTCAAGACTTACGCCAAGACACTATAGCAATCCTAAATAGGTTGTGGCAAAATTCCATACTGAAAAAGTTTTGGGAAATCGAAGATTTGACCATCTGCAAAAAACTTAAATAGCCACTTAACTACTTTAAAAGAATTGCAAAGATGATAAAATTGTCTGATGATTTTTTTTGCTTGTAACCAAATATCTTCAACAGGATTTTGCTCCGGAGCATTTGGAGCAAATTTTGTACAATTTATCAACCATTCTTCTTCTGATAAATCTTGATTAATTAACATCAAATATTCTCTAAATTCTAGAGAATTATGATAACTTGCTCCATCCCAAAATATTGCCAATCTTTTACCCGGTCTTTGCTGCTTCAAATATTTAATAAATTCAATGGTATTTTCAGTATTTCCACTCTTATATTCTTGCACAAGAAATTCCTGGGTTTGATAGTAATCATGCTCCATAATAAGTCTGTCTTTCCTTTTCATTTTTAATGGGAATATCTATTCTTTCATCTGTTCTTCCCCAACCATAGCCTAATATATCTCCCCAGAGGAGATGACATTCGTCAATCATAAACACTGTTAGATTTCCAGCTTCTATTTCTGGTTGCCATTTAACCAATAATTCCTCTATTTATTTTTTTTTTGCTTTCACTAATTCATCATTTTTAGCGGGATTCTTATGCGCGAGTTTTTTTCCAACTTACTCCCGCTTCTTTAAGTAAATTATAATAACTTTGATTAGATTCAAAAACTACATCAGATTGCTTCTGTAAATAGTTTTGTAAATCTGATAATCTTATATAATCTTGTGCCCTTAACCACTCAATTATTTGCTCTTTTTCTTTGGCCTTTAAGTAACCTTGTGTTCCTTGATATTGAAGCCTTAAACTTTCTACACCATGAAACAGTGCTTGGTTTTTCCATTGACTAATAAAACTTTGAGAAACCTTTAATAATTCTTTGACTTCATAGTAGGATTTTCCCGACAAAATCATTTTTACTGCCAAGGCTATGCATAATTTCTTTGGCCTCTGTTGTTTGAGCGATAAAATTATCTAGTTCATTTATGATATTCATTATTTGTCTTTTGACTGGAGATGTTATGATTACTATTATATCTATTACGACCTATTTAGGATTGCTATATATATAATCAATCAAAACTATAACGTCTTATATCTGTAGTGTTTAGCACTCAAAAATGCGTAAGTCCTGACTTTTTTTTTACAAACTTTATCAGAAAAATCAGAAGATAATCTTTGACATTTCTCAGTAAAAAAAAAAGGGCATTCACTAAACAAAGTTACAGAAAAATTTGTTACAGTCGATGCAAGTGTTACGACCTGTCACCTCTGCTTCAAATCTCCTAGAAAACATTCAAACTTCTGACTTTATTATCAATATTAATAATCAGGTTTATAACCAACCCAATACTTACCAAATAGATGAACTTCAGTAGTAATATTTATAAAGCCTGCTTTCTCCAAACGTTCCTCTAAATTATCTGTAATGTAACTTTTATAATAAGGTTCGTGGAACATGGCAGGAAAGTTTTCTAACATGGTAGCAAAATCAGGTTCATCACATACTTGAATCGAATCACAAATTACAAAAACTCCCCCTGGTTGAGTCACTCGAAAAGCTTATTCTAACACTTTTTGACGTACCATTGGTGGTAATTCATGGAACGTAAAAACACAAGTTGTTCCCTGAAAATAGTTGTCTCGGAAAGGTAAATTTTCTGCATTTACTTGCAAAAGTTGAGGTAATTCTCCCAACTCTTCAGATAGTAATTGATTAGCTTTTTTCAAATAATCAGGTGATAAATCAATACCATAAAGAGCCGCTTTTGGCAGGGTAGCCCGAATAAATTTTAATGTTCTGCCAGTACCACAAGCTATGTCTAAAATTCGTAGTTGTTGGAAAGCGATCGTCTCTAAATTTTGCCCAGAAAACAATTTTTTTAACCCCATTTTTAACGGAGCTAAAATTCGCCTCCGCATCACATCAGCAGTGCCATTAAATAAAATTTCTACCTGCAAATCATAGAGATTAGCTGATGTCTCGCTTAAGTAGCCATCTGTTTGATAATGAAAATTTTGCAAATAATAACTAGGATAAGCCTTAGTATCTATTTGTTGAGAAAAATCTTGATATCTCTTTTGTTTCATTCTGTTCCAAACTGTAGGCATATCTAGCCAAATAGTAGGATAATAGCTGAAAAAATCTTGCCACGGATGCTCAAAAATGATATTAACTGGATATATACCTTTTTCTCCATCTGCCAAATCTTTTTATATAATTTTATCAATGCGTTGCTGCATTTTTTGGATAATTTCAGGAGACAAAGGTTTGGTATTTAGCCTTAGGTTTGGATAAATAAAATTTATTAGCTGAGTGGAAATTTTTTTGTGAGCTAAAGCAAAGTAAATTTTGCTTTGTTGAAATGTTTGATAAGTAAATTTTGTAATGGTATTTGACATGATGATACTTTGACATCCTCTCCGGCCTAAAGGCACGAAGATTCCTACCGAACCTTAGTTCCTCGGCGGGTTGACGTTTTGCGCTCCGCAAAGCTCCGCTAACATTAGGTGCTGCTTGCTTTGCGCTAGTCTGATGCTTCCCTCCACGTCCGTTTTGAGTCTCCGAATGTCCAAAGAGCGACTAATATATTTATTGCTGCGTTTTCATCGCGGTCGTGTTTGGCTCCACAACTGAGACACTCCCATTCTCGTACAGATAAGTCTAATTTCCCGACTCGAAAACGGCAACATGAACACATTTGGGTAGTAGCCTCCCAACGACTAATTACTCTTAAATCACGACCGTACTTTTCTGCTTTTCCTTCTAATAAGGTACGGAATTGTCTCCAGCCTAAATCACTAATAGCTCTAGACAATTTCCGGTTTTTTACCATACCTGAAACGTTTAAATCTTCCAGAATAATTGTTTGGTTTTCACGAATTATTTCAGTGGATAATTTATGCAGGAAATCGGTTCTAGTGTCTTTTAATTTACTATGAAATTTAGCTATCCTGAGTCTGGCTTTTTCATATCGTTTAGAACCCAAGCTTTTTTTAGATAATGATTGACTTAATTGGCGATACTTTTTAATTCGTTTTTTTAATGGTTTTGGTGCATCTACTTTTTTAGCATTGCTGAATGTGGCAAAAGTTTTGATCCCTAAATCTATGCCTACTGAATTTCTAGATTCTGGTAGTATTTGCGGTTGAATTTCTACGACAAAACTGAGAAAGTATCTCTGGGCTGAATCTTTGATGACTGTTACTGATGATGGTTCTCCAGGCAAGGGTCTTGACCAAATCACCTTTATTTTACCTATTTTTGCTAAGTATACTTTGTCTTGATGTACTTGAAAACCTCTTAAGCTAAACCTAGCAGTTTGTTTTGACCTTCGTTTTTTGAATCTGGGAGGCTTAATAGCTTTACCTTTTCTGTTATCCTTAGTTGAACTAAAAAAGTTTTGGTAAGCCTGGTTTAAATCATTTAAAGATTGCTGCAATGGAACAACAGAAACTTCTGAGAGCCATGCTCTATTAATTGTCTTTTTAGCTTGAGTAATAAAGACTTTTTGTAGCTCGGAATTAGTCGTTTTTTTCTGGCCTAAAGTATACTTTTCTTGACAACAAGCTAGACTATCGTTCCAGACCACACGGACACAACCAAATAGCTTTGCGCTCTCGGTATTTTTGTGCAACTGTTGGATAAATTCGATATTTGTACCTGGCTTTCATTATTGTTGTTTTCAACTCACAATAGTATAGCATATTTATGGGTATCAGATCAAATCAAATCAAAAGTCGCCCTCAAAGGGCGAGGCGTAACTACCCAGTTTTTCGGTGAATAGATTTGACGAGTTATTGAAATTTAATTAATAATTGTAAGGCAGTTATCATTATTTTTAACTCCAATAGAAGTTCCGCGGGGGCTCGCAGTTGCGCAACGTCATAAAGGAAAGCCAATAATTTTGCTACAATATAATTACACAGGGGTATGACATCACTTCTGTATAAACAGCTACATTACCGTTGATTTATAAGTATTCAACCGGATATGATATCAATTCACGTTGCTCAGGGAGCTTAAATTAAATTATATCATCTTCATTTTCAGATTTTTTTGATAACTAAAATAATTAACACTTCAATTTGAAGCAGTTGATTTGAGACCGATCGAGTATAAAAATATATAAATCCAAAATGTCAGACTAGGTAACAACCAAGGTAATAAAATAGCTGCTGAAATGTAAATTTGTAGAGTAGCAATACCATAAATTAGAGTTAATAAAAATAGTAATAATAAAATAATTGCATTTTTTTGTGTTTTAGAGTTATTTTCTAACATTAATACCGCCCCTTTTCCTAACAAAGCAGCCACCCCAATAAGCCATAAATTAGGAATAGGTATAACTAATCGTTGCTCAAGGAAATGATGAACCAGATAAGCATGATTTTCTCCCCCTGTAAATGTCATACTTGGGTTGGGAGGATTTTTTTGAGAACGCCAGTAACGAACAGCAGCAGGTAAAGGAAAATTGTCTCCTCCAGGAACTAATCCTGCATCTTCATATCCTGCAGCAATAATTACTATGGATGGACGTTTGTCTTGTTTCGCTAGTGGTGAGAATTGGGATTCACTACTTTCCAAAAGTTGCCAAGCTGGTAGACGTATTAAAACTGCTTCTGGAGGAATAGAAAAATCTATAATTGGATGCAGCCACATTTGCCCTAGTCGATAAGAAAATTTAGTTAAAGGTTGTAAGCGAGATGAGCTAGAAAATAAATCCAAAAAATTTTTACCTGTGGTCTGAATAATATGATTTTTGACTTGAGATAACCAATCAACTGAGGAATTAATCTGAGGTTGAAGCAAATTCCCAGATTGTTCATAGTTTAACCAATGAGCAACCGCTAACAAATAAGCAAAGGGCAATGGTTGATGAGTGGAGTATTCCCTTGGTAGTAGTGTTACATGGGTAACGTAAATGTCATAACCTATTAAGAAAACATTTCCCTGTAGTCGCCAATTAGGGGAAGCTAACTCCGGCAATGCTTCAAACCAACCACCAGCTTGATTGCGGGATGTGGCAAATACAAACCAAGTGTTTTGTTTTTCTATAGATGAGCGTAGGGTCTGGGCTAGTTTTTTGTCATTTTCTGCTTGATAGCGATCGAACAGATAGTCAAGACCAATGATTTTTGCGTTTATAGTTGTCAGTCGGTCGATGATTTTGGCGATATAACCACGATCCATTGGTAGAGGATCGGATATTTTGGCTTTTTTAATCGAATCTTCGTCAATTTCTACTAACAGCACAGGTGGAGAATTTTCTCTATCAACTTGGTTGGTAGATTGACGATACATAGCTTGCACTAATACTCGCTTCTCAATTAAAAAACTTTGAGTAGATAGTTGCCAACTACATAAAATTAATGTACTTATAGCCATCGCTTCTCTTTTCGTAGGCAACCACCTTTTGAGTTTTTGTTTAATACTCGATGGTTGCAGACAAAATAGGGGAGCTTCTGGATGGCGAAACAATGATGGGATTAAATATGTGCTAGGATAGGTGAGATTTTTCTCTAGTTTCAAAAATTCACACGCTGATAATAATGATTCGTGAACATCTTTGTATTCGGCTAAACTTTGGAGAAATCTCACTAAAAATTCTTGGGCAACTCGGTTATGAATTGGCTCCCTCATAACTGCAACTTGACTTAAACCTAAGTCTATCAAAGTGTTGGCAATGCTTAACCCACTACAAGAATTAAAGATGGCAAATTGTAACCCTCTTTGTTTGGCAATAGTCAGAGGTTGAGCAATTTCTGTGATGGATAGGGAGATGCCAGGAGCGATCGCTATTTCCCCTCCTGTGTTAAGAGTTTCATTGCTGTGCCCGGCGAAAAATAAAATATCCCACCCACGTTGGTCAGTTATTGCTTTGACAATTTTGTCTTTTAGCTCTGCTTGACTTTCTTGAGGTTGCCAACCCACAAATTCTACTTCAGCTATTGGGGAAAGAGATTTTACTGCTTCTTTGTCTACCTGAAAATTTAAACCTGTATCATCTCCCAATATTGCCAATACTCTAGCTTTACTTCGACGGGGCTCGAATTGATAATTTACTGTGGTGTTGCGAATATTAATTGGTTGGCGAACAATTCTAATTTTGCAGGATGCTGCAAATTCTGTAATCTCCCATGTTTCCCATGGTAAACGACATAAATCTTGGGGATTACAAGTTAGGAAGACATCAATAGTGGGTACATGAGTATTCTGCTGTGATAGTAAACTTTCTGTTTGTTGTTTGGCTGCTTGAGCAACGATCGCCCTAATCTCAAATAGTTGTTCATGTCGTAACCAACGATGAAACTCACACAGAAGTTTTGCTTCTGCTTGCACTAATTTTTGATGCCAATCAATTTGTCTAGTTAGTTGGCCTGTGTTTACTACCCTTCCCCGTAAGGCTTTATGATAAAAAATTAGATAATTTTTTTGCCAATCTTGGTAAGATGTAATCAGGCTTTCTGGATAAGGAAGAGTGACACTTAATTGTTGCCCCATACCCCAAGCCAGCTCAAACAAGCATTGTTTTTCCACTTGTTGAATCTTTAGGTGAAATCTAGAAGCAATCTGAGTTATCATGTTCTACAAGAGTCTGCTATTAACCTGAAAGAAAAATTAGCGATCGCTCTAGTGTTTTGTTCCGGAAAATTAGCGATCGCTCTATTGACATACTCTCCCGCTAAACATTAGGTTGACAATCTTCAAATCCTCATAGACTACCATATCATTAGACTGGATTGACTGCCGTCTTAACTGCATAGTCTTTACGTTGTCTACTGATTTTCAGATATTGCTTACCTACTTGAATTCTCCCTTTGTGATAATTTTTTGACTGCCTTTTAATTCGGCCTCAATTACTAGCAAAATTGTTGTTTATTATTTGACTACATCTAAAGTATTATAACTCAAATTACCCATAATGTCTGCTAGATCAACTATTAATTTTTGTATATAATTATGACATCGTTTGCGGAGCATGACCTAGGAAACCATAATTATATACACGCCCTGAATCTCCGATTTAGTGAGAGATTATACCGGGAGCCAACTGAAGGTTTAAGGTAATTAACTTATCTCTGTTTTGGGCCTTATTTTTAAGATCTACTTAACTAGCTATCAGCTTTCCCTTACGGAATGCTTCCCTACAGGATGCTACACAAACGCTAACAGCATTTAGCTGGAGCGCTAAAAATTCGAGGGTTTAAGTCCCCCACGCTCATTTGAAGATTTATTTAACAGAGTTGGCTAAAAGTTGGTAATCAGGTTGTAAATTTAATCTTGATTTTAAACCCCGTCCTTAAGGACGGGGTCTTATTTAAAAAAGCTGATTCTCATGCTAAAAATTGCGAAACAATTAACATTATTTTATACTGCTGGCTCTCTAGGTGCTTTAGCTAATAGTTTAGCGGTGTGGTTATTTGGGTTACTAGGAATCACTAAAGCTTTGGGTGTAACTATTGCTCCAGAACTAACTCCTACATGGCTATATCCCCGAATTGTTTGGGGTGGATTATGGGGTATACTTTTCCTTATACCAAATCTTCCCCATCACCCTATAACTAAAGGTTTACTATTAAGTTTAGGACCTATAATTATACAGTTATTTGTTGTGTTTCCTCTAAAAGCTCAAAAAGGAATAATGGGCGAGCGATTTAGGATTCTTGACCCCACTTTTTGTCATAATTTTTAATGGAACTTGGGGGATAACTGCTGCCTATTGGATAAATTATATTAAAGCAGAGAAGAATAATATAAATATTTGAAACAGTGATGTTGAAATTTGGGGAAAAAAGATACTTTCATTCCCCAAATTAGACCCAATGACTAATCCTGTAATTAACTTGACTTTGAACAACAAGTAACTACTATTCTGAGGAATTAAGATATTGATAAGCTTTCTTAGACATCCCGCGAATCAAGTCTACAGCATCCCGATCTTCATCCGGACGCTTCACCAGTACAGCCAATAGATAACGCTTGCCATTAAGCAAATCAATCATACCCACATCCCCCAACACAGACTTCAGATAACCTGTCTTGTGAGCAATCACAGAACCTCTACCTATACCCCTAGGCAACAAAGAATCATTCTGAGTTCTCTCCATAATCCGAAACAAGCGATCGCGAGACTTCAAAGATACCAAACCACCCTGATTAACCTGTGAAATTAAATTGATTAAATCCTTGGCAGTTGTTGTATTAGTTCCCGACAAATCTGGTAAAGGATTATTAATAGTAGTATTTTTCAGACCCCAACTCTGAAACAACTGATTCAAAACATCAGCTCCACCAAGTGCTTCAATTAACATATTAGTTGCTGTGTTATCACTAATCACAATCATCTTCGTCACAGTTTGCAAAGCCGTATATTTGCTACCAGGCTTACGAAACTGCATATCTCCGGAACCTTCAGCCACTAGAGATTCCTCCATCGTTAACATATCATCCAATTTGATTCTGCCCTGATCCACCGCCTGAAAAAAAGCCACTAATATCGGCAACTTGATCGTACTAGCTGCAGCAGTAGCAGTATCTCCATTAATATCCACATAAGCTCCAGTATCAACATCAATCAGAAACACTCCTGGTGTTAACTTAGGATATTCTGCTACTAACGTATCTAACTCTGTTTTCAAAGCTGTAATTTCTCTAGTTTGTTGCACTACTAGGGGCACAATAGAAGGAGACTTCCATTCTTGAGTTGGCTGAACTTCGCTATCTGCTGCTTGAGATAGTAGATTAGAACTACTGCCAGGCTTCAACATTGATAACACTGTGCCACCAATCACCGCTATTCCCACTCCTAAGATTAACATCCGAGTTGCATACAACAGCAAAGAAGATGAACGGGAATGCTGACGACTGGTAACTGGTGATTTTTTAGACAGTAGTGACTGAGAAATAAAAGACTGAGCTTTTTCTGGTCGTTTCTGAGGGCGAGCAGATGGTGTGGGTTGTTGTTCTGCGATCATTCTTAATCTCGCCAGTTCCTCTATTCGGCTACGTTTCGCCCTATGAGACTGAAATTTAGGAATCTCTTGTTTTAAAACTCTGGACGCAACAGCTTTCTTTTTTGGAGGCACTGGCCTGAGAAATGTTTCCTCAGAAGCTGGGAGCGGAAACTTGGCTAGATTACGCTTTTTCTTGAGGGGTAGCTGCGGTTGCACCCGATTAATAGGCTGTCTACTACTAGACTGCTGCGACTGAGAGTCGGACTTAGTAGTAGAAGATACCACTGAAAGAATTGATGGACTAGGAAACCTTTGAACCACTCCAAACACCTTAATATATAACTATAATTTTATTGATTAATAGTTAGTAAAAGTATAGTCAAATATAGACAGACTGAATTTCATTTCAGAAATTCCCTTCTCTTTTACTTTGAGAGATTAATTCTCCTAGGGTGAACTACACACCTCTCTATCCCATAGCGATTAAACCCATAAGGGAGATGCTTTTCTTAAAATTTTGTAGGAACCAATTACATCAGCTTGGACAAAAAATCCCTGCTCTGTTTTATACAAAGCTCGCTTAATTCTTTTCCCTGTAAACTTTGGCTTTTCTGTCTCTTTCCCATACTCTGGAAGAATATCTAAATTTAAAAAATTGGAAACACCCGTGTAAGATTCTTTTTGGAGAATTACCTTAATTCCTGCCAGTTGACATTTATAAGTAATCATCTCAATTAGTCTTCCATGAGGGATACTCACAAACTTTTGATTGTTGAGTTTTCCTAACTCAATTTCTTGTTTCCAACCTGGATTATAGCCTATAACTAATGTGGTAAATTTTTCTTCAATTAACAGATTAAGTAGATAACGACTAGCCTGATGAAAATAATTATTAACCAAATGATTTCGACATCTAGTCAGAGGATGAATTCTTTGAGAACTTTGGCGATGACCTTTGAGTAGGGATTGTAATTTTGAGCGACGTTGGTTTAAAAATTGATTTAAGCTTTTTAATGGTTTGCCATTAATCAACAAAGGGACAAAACCCGGTTGATTTGAAGTTACAGCCATTAAGTTATCTACACCTAAATCAATAGCACCTATACTATCACTAGGGTTTAAGAACTGTTCAGTTTTCTCATAGATTACCTCAATTACATAACAATCACATTTAGGGACAATTCTTACTTCTGCTATGGAATGAGCCATATCAGTAGGAAATTCAATAGCCGTTTTTGAGAGTTTGACAAATCCTTTCTTGAGAGATACTTTACTAATAGCTTGAATCGTATAAACTAATAAGTTTCGTCCCTTTTTTGTCTCTTTATAACCAGGAATTTTGGGTTTTCCCAGAAACTTATCGGGATTTTCTTTAAATTCTGATAAGTCTCTAAAAAATGACTTACAGTTTTTTTCTAATCCTCTTAATACTTGCTGTGCAACTTTAGCGGGTAATGCTTTGTATTGTGGAGTCTGTTTCATCAGAAAATCCATCTGATTATAAGTCAAATAGCCATGAACATAGATGAAACTTTGACGAATTATATAAGGACTTGTGTAAAAATAATCTAAACAGTTTTTTTTCTGGAAGCTAGATTTCATAATTCATTTCAGATAAAATTTGTACAACTTATTTTTACATGGCTCCTAATTAGCTGCATTATACAAATTTTTGGACTGCCTTGATAACTCATCTATTTCTGCCCAAAATCGGTGTCCTTTCTTAATAATATGTCTTTCAGCTAATCTCATTTTTGTTCGTGGGATTTTAACTCCGTTATTATTTTTTCAGTTTTTCTGTTCGACCTTTTCCAAGCCGGATAACTATCTAATGGATAAATCCTGAAAGTTTTCACAAGCAACGTGAACTTGGCGGTGGGACATTCCTCTTAATTAGAATACCCAGAGCAGAAAATTAACTATCATCCCGATCGTAATTAGACAGTGCCCAATTGATTTGTCTAATCATTCCCCGTAACATTGCCACTTCTTGAGTAGAGGGATAGACACGGTTGTATAGACGACGGAATTTTTCCATTCTGCTGGATGCTGTATGGGGATAAAGATAACCTATTTTCAGCAACAGGGCTTCTAGATGCTGATAATATGATTCCAAAGCATCTAGTGAGGCTTCTGAATCACCATTTGCTTGGCTTTCGAGACCCTTTTCCTCACTAATTCGCGCCTGATATAGCTCATAACAGCAGATGGCTACTGCTTGAGCTAGGTTTAGAGAGGGATAGGTATCATCCGATGAGATACGAATAAATCTTTGGGCATAGTTTAATTCTATATTACTTAAGCCTCGGTCTTCTCTACCAAATATTAAAGCTGCTGAGTATCCCAGTAGCCAAGGTAGGGAATGTTTGGGGCTTTCTAG
>CAJICP010000627.1_pt1 | contig 15295 bp, 11 predicted proteins | sample 9199641 | NCBI WGS metagenome assembly CAJICP01 (sample SAMEA7708340, study PRJEB35096) | sediment metagenome | biome: marine neritic benthic zone biome [ENVO:01000025]; feature: sediment [ENVO:00002007]; material: shallow marine sediment [ENVO:03000034] sea grass bed [ENVO_01000059] ... | reverse complement strand
GTATAGGCGAGTTTGCCCCACTAAATTTAGTATATCAGATTTTTTTTGGTAATGCAACATCTATTTCCTGTTTCTTTCTTTGGGTGCTTCATAAAATGAAAACTCTGATAATTTCTCAAGGAAGAAGGAAAGTGGGGATCATATTTTCTTAGGTGTGTTATTTCTTTTGATTTTCGCGATCGCTCAAGGGTGAAAATTCTTTTCTGATTGGGACTTTCTTGCGTTGAATAAAAAATCATGTGTATAGGCGAGTTTGCCCTACTAAATTTAGTATATCAGATTTTTTTTGGTAATGCAACATCTATTTCCTGTTTCTTTGGGTGCTTCACAAAATGAAAACTCTGATAATTTCTCAACAAGGAAAGAAGGTGGGGATAATATTTTCTGCCGTTGTTATTGTTTTTAAAATTTTCTCACTGCAACTTTTTTTTCTGGAAGCTTCACAAGATGAAATTTCCGGTAATCTCTCAAAGGTGCGGATAATATTTTTTTCCTTTTGCTACTTTGTGCGGGGGGCACTTAATAGTCGTGTAGTTAAACAGGGGCTTTTATTTGGGATTGATTAAAAAATCATGTGTATAGGCGAGTTAACCCTACTATATCTAGTATATCAGAAAAAATTCTAATATGCAACCTTAATTTCTCTCTCCGCGCGGTTTTTTTTGTTGAATAATTATCATAATGAAAAGCTTACTAACCTCAGCCATATTTGCCCGATGAATTAGTTAACAGAAGTCATAGCTAAAATACATTTAGCCTCCAGTAAAACCAAACCCTTAATCTCCAGAACTTGACAACCTTCTTGAGCATTCAACAAACTAGGAATCATCCCATTTTCCATCTGAACTATAACTGCAATAGTGGCAGTATTACTTAATTGTCTAAGGCGATGATTTTTCCTGACATACTCTAAAGTCAATGCCTGAGAATCTAATAACCAAAAATCAATCTCATATTTTTGGATAAAATTTTTCACTTGTTCTAAATTAGGACTATATTGTGCTTGGATTAAATCATTTGCTCGTTGTTTTATCTGAGCATAATATCCTTGATGATAAGGGAGAGCATATTCTGAACCTACTAATATTGAACGTCTGGCAAAAGTGGGAATATTATTAGCTTCTAATACTAAAGAGGCAATGCGGATATCTGGCGGTTGTTGGGCTAAATATTCATAAAGTTGGGGTACTTTTCCCACTACATAATTAGTGACGGGAAAGTTGTTAGTCAAAGCTGGATATAAAAGGAGGAGAGTTAATAGGATATATATAGATATAGTTTTGATTTTTGCGACTGGTTTTGTTTTGGGGGGAAGGTTGAGTAGATGGAATTTATGCCAGACAAAATCAATCATTAAAGTGAAGGCTATCCCACCAGCTATAGCCATGAGAATTCTCAAACTATGTTGACTGTATCGACTGGGATGATGTAATCGAAATAATAATAAGTGGGCGACTAAAAATATTCCGGTTGATGCTAAGGCTAATTCTGGTAAAAGGATGATTTTGTTAGTTACTTTTTTCCCTAGGGAAAAAAACTTTGAGCTTAAGAAAATGAACAATAATAATCCTGCCCAAACTTGGGGAGGGAGGAAAGATTGAGATAACCATTCTGGAGGAATAATGCCGGAGCGATCGCCTGTTAACCAGAAATCAAATTTATTATCTGAAAAGAAGGATACTCTACCCCCAGGCCAAAATTCTGGTAATTTTTTGGCTTCGGTTAATGTAATAATCGGACTATATTCGGAAGTATTTAAAGCGTAGGGTAGAAGTACAAAAAATGCTGTGCTTAAACCAATAGTTAAAATGGTAAATTTTTGCTTGTTTCGGAAGTAGAGAAAATCTAAAAATAAGAGGGCAGCACAGAGCAAAACTCCTTGGGGATAAAATAATCCTAGAAGAGAGATGGTTGCTGCTACTCCTAACCAAGAATGTCTGAGGAAGTAATAGAGAAATGCCAAGAATAAAGGATAGAAAAATGCTCTGGGGGTAGCGGAGATTAAGTCATCTTTGAGCCAGAGATTTTGATTCAAAAATAATGTACTGAGAAATCCTGCGAGTGGCACGGGTAATATTTCCATTGCCACTCCAAAACAATAGGTAGTTGTGATTAAACCTAATATTATCGGCAGGAATTTATTTAACAATAAAGGTGGAATACCTATCAGGGAAAATAATTGATAAAAGTAGGTATATCCTGTGGGGCCGACAGATTGAAAATAGTCAACAATAATATCATTGGGAAAAAGTTCTGGATTGATAAATCTTGCCATCCAAAAAACATGGGAGCGAGCATCATCTTGGACGACATATTGATTGCTGAAGGCTGGAATTATTCCTAAAATTCCACAAATTATGGCTAAGGTTAGGCTGAGGCAAAACCAGAATTTGACTGGAGTTAATGTAGTTAAAAATTTATGTAAATTCATTAGACCTCTGAAACAATATACCTCCTATTTTTATCGGTAGGGAGTAGAGGGAGAGCAGTTACGAAAATAAGTGAATATTTACCGATTAGATAACTACTTTCCTTCTTCTTTCCTTAAGTTGTCAAGCTGAAAAATTATAACTTTAGATTTATCCATAAAATATACCAGGGAAGTAGACTAGGGAATTTTTACTAAAAATGATATTTTTTTGGCAGGGAGGGAACTGGGAAAAGGTAACGGGCAAAAATCATAACTCCCCTGGATAAACCAGACCTAGTATTAGTATGAATAAGTGAATATTTGCCCTCCCTACTAAATAACTACTTTTCTTTTTCTTTTAAAACCCAAAGTTGACCTAAATCGTGAATTAATTTGAGTTGAGAATTTGCTTGTGTTTCTAATTCTGAAATTAAACTATTTTCAGGGTAAAATATAAATAGATCGGTAAAATTATCGGGAATTTCAGGTAGAGCATCCGCTTCTGCTTCTACTAATTGAAATTTGACTTGAGGATTAAGTAAATAACTGAGAGAAGCCAATCTAAGAGAATGATTACTAATCACAAGCGGACGATCGGTTTGATTAATTATTTTTGCTACTTGAGGGTTGTAATAACTACTATATTTATGCCACCAAGTTTCGGCTTGGGAGCTAATTATACAAGAAATTATTCCGGCTGAAATCAGACAAACTGTAACTATTTGCCAAAACTTATGTTGAAATTGGTGAGTAAAATTGGTTAATTTGTTCGTCAGTAGATAAGCGATACATAAATGAATTCCTAAGTAACTGGGAATCAGATAACGAGCAATAGATGAACGTTGTCCACCTGAAATTAAATCGGAAATCCCCATATTTACAGGAGTAACTAATATCAAGGTTAATATCAACATACTTACTTCTTTTGGTCTATGCCGACAGACAAAATAAACCGAGTATATGATTAAAACTAAAATTAACCCAAGCAAGTAAGGCCAGATTGTCTTTAAGCTTAGTAAAGCATCATTATCGAAAATATTTCTTATATCAAACAATCTTTCTGAAGAGCCAATCTGAATATCAAGGAAAGTAAAACCTAAATTGATAAACCATCTTTTCAGCAAAGTTAAAAAAGGTGTAGTTTGAGAGATAAATGCTGTATCTTCATAATCGTTAACTATTGCTATTATCCAAGGCAAAAATATTAAAAATCCAGCAGCCGATGCCAGAAGATAAGCTTTTAATCTTTTAGTTAATCGTAGCTTTTCAACTAAAACAACGTATAACCCATGCCCCATTACTATAGATAGAAAAAATAGGTTAGTGTATAAATTTAATACTAAACTTGCCGTGTAAGTTAGCCAGCTACGTTTGCTTTGAATTTCCATTGCTCGAAACAAAGCAATACTTGAGAATAAAACTGTTACTGCATATAGACTATAAGCCCGCGCTTCCTGAGCATATAATACTAAAATTGGAGAAACTGCCGTAAGAGCGATCGCTATTTCTCCGACTAATGAGTCATTGAACAATTCTCTACATAACCAATAAATACAAGGAAATACCAAGAGGCTAACTACAGCAGAAAAACTTCTGGTTACTGCTATAGAATCACCAAATAATTTTACCCACCATCTCAAAAGTACAAAATATATAGGAACGTGTTCGGGATTTTCTGTTGCCAAAGAATTAATGGTGCTAATAAAATTTGTGTTAGAGTCAATACTAAGATATTGCTGTAAATTTTCCCCACTAATGATTCCTGATTGATTCAGAATATCAGAAAAATTTCCTTTAGTATAACCAGCAACTCTTACAGAAGTAATTATTTCATCATGCCAGTACAGTTTTCGGTCAATATTTATGAACCTGAAATATATCCCAAAGAGAAAGATGATGACAATAAATACTCTGAACCAACAAAAGTAAGATTTCTGCATAGAATATTCTTAGGTTGATGTAGATAATTTTTTTTACTCTATCAAATAGAGGCTAATTTTTCAAGATTAGCTATTCATCAGCTACTATAAATTGTCTATAAAATACTAAATTAAAATTTTTCAGGGAAGAAGCTGAAAATTGGCAAAAATGATAACTCTCTTGAATAAACAAGACCTAGTATGAGCATGAATAAGTTAACATTTATCCTCTCTACTAAATAAATACTTTACTTCTTATTTTTGACTTTTTTCTTTTTCTTGTAAAATCCAAAGTTCCCCACGATTGTGAACTAACTCCAGTTGAGAATTTTCTTGTGTTTCTAATCCTGAGATTAAACTCCATTCAGGACGAAATACAAATATATCAGTAAAACCTTCTGGAACTTTTGGAACTTCTGGAACTTCAATGAATAAAACTTTCACGTCTGGTCTCAACATATATCCTAGAGTAGCTAATCTTGCAGAATAATTACTAATAACAAGTGGCTGGCTAGTTTGATTAATTATTCTGGCTACTTGAGGATCATAATAACTACTATATTTATTCCACCAAGTCTCGGCTTGGGAACTAATTCCACAAGATATTATACCTAAAGAAATCAGAGCGACAGTTACTACTTGCCAAAATTTATGTTGGATTTGATTGGTAAAGTTAGTAAGTTTTTCCCCTAATAAATAAGCCACAGATAATTGGATGCCTAAATAAGCTGGAATTAAATAACGAGGAATGGTAGAACGTTGTCCGCCAGATATTAAGTCTGGAACTGCTAAACATATTGGAGTGACAGCCATTAAAGTTAAGATGAAAATACTTACCTGTCGAGGTGAATTTTTTAGCAGGAAATATATGGAGTAGATTACCAATATTAAAACCAATGCCAAGATGTACAGCCAGATAGTATTTAATTGTAATAAATCATTATTATCAAAAACAAGATTCTTAACATCGAATAATCTCTCAGATGAACCAATTTGAATATCAACAAAGGTAAAGCCTAGATTTATCAACCATCTTTTGAACAAATCTAATAATGGCAGATTTTTGGAAATCCAATTAATACCGTCAAAATGATTAATTATCAAGATTACCCAAGGTAAAAATGCTAAAAATCCAGATAAAAATACAACTAAATAAGATTTTAGTTTCTGGCTAAGTTTAAGTTTTTCAGTGAGGATTACATATAATCCATGACCAAAAGCTACTAATACAGAAAAGAGATGAGTATATAAAGCAAAGATGAGACTTGCTGCATAAATTTTCCAGGTACGTTTAGTGTTAATTCGCATTGCTCGGAGTAAGGCAATACTTGATAATAAAACAGCGACTGAAAAAAGAGTATAAGCCCTTGCTTCCTGGGCATATAATACAACTATTGGAGAGACTGCTGTAAGAGAAATTGCTACCCATCCGACTATTGATTTGCCAAATAATTCTCGACATAGCCAATAAATACAGGGAAAAATTAGCAAGCTAGTAATGGCTGAGAAATTTCTAATTACTGTTACAGAGTTGCCGAATAATTTTACCCACCATCTCAGAAATACAAAATAAATTGGTAAGTGTTCTGGGTTATCTCTTGCTAGGGAACTGATAATATTAATTGTATTTTTTTCATAATTAATAGCTTGATATTGCCGTAATTCGGCAATGCTAATAGTACCTGTATTTAAGAGTAAGTCGTTAAATTCGCCCCTGGTATAACCAGAAATTCTTAAGGATGTAATTGTTTCATCGTACCAGTATACTTTTCGGTCAATATTGATGAATCTGAAACATATCCCTAAGACTAGGATGATGGCAATAAATATTTTTAACCAAGTAAAATAAGGTTTTTCAGAGAACATTTTTGAATAAGGAAAAAGAAAGGGGAGGATGGGAATTTTTTTCATATCTGCGACAGCCGAAACACAGATATACATAGAAATAGAATTGAAAGGGAACTTGGGAAACACCATAAATATTGGCAGGACTGTTTGATTTGACCTAGTGAAAAAAAAGGGGGGAAAGACAGAAAGTAGAAGGAACTTTTTTTCTACTAGAAAACTATTTTTTTGATCGGAAATATCTTCTCTCTCATCTCATACTAACTACACTTCCTACCCTTTCTAGTTTTCCGCATACTTTGAATTAGCTTTGCAGAAGTTTAGGGAATTAAAGGGAATTAATTAGTGGCACTAAATTTACTCACGCTTTCCTACCTCTAAGTTGATGCTTTTTTTCCTTTATTAGTAGTAGTGTACAAGTAGTAATTTTTCCAGAAAAAGTCCAGTAGGCAAATAATTACTATTTCTGTGAAAAAAGAAAATTTGAGAAGTTTTTTATTCCCTATTCAGAGGTAATATTTTTCCTACCTCCACCGTAAATCACTACTTATACAAGACCACTCTTTTATTTTCCTTGATTTAGATAAATATATAGGCTTTTATAGCAATTACCAGAATTCAGATTTTTTTGTCCATAATTATGTCTTGCTTTTAAAGCTGTTTACTGTATTTCATCAACATGAAAAACCCTATAACCATTTTTTTTGTTACTAATTTTTTTTGAACCTTACCAAATAGAGGTTAATTTGTCAATGGGAGCTATTTATCAATAACTTTATACATCTGATATAAATTATCTATATAAGTTCTTTCTACTCCTAGACATTTAACAGAATCGTCATTTTCAACAATGACATGAGTTATCTGGTATTTATCGCTTAAACTCTGCAAAGCCTGACATTTAGCTATACCAGAATTATCATAAAATTGTTGTGCCATTAATAATCTATTGTGCCATTCAATAACTTCTATATCTTTGTAGGGATGAGACTTGAGATTAATTAAAATAGGCGCACCTGTCGCAATTCTAAAATTAACAAATTTACCCGAAGCTATGGGAACTAAATAAGTATCACCTGGTTGTTTATTTTCTTTGACATATTCCATAATAATGGGTGTATCTTCCCGATTAATAGTTAGTTTCTCTAGTTGCATTCCCACTCCTGAAAGAATGAACAGATATATTGCTATGACAGAGAAAATTTCTATGGTTTTTTGGTATTGCCTAATCCAACGATGATACCTATCAAAAATAACAGCAACAATATAGGCTAATATCATACAAGTAGAAATGGGAACCAAAAAAGCAGAGACACGCCACGGGGTAATAAATGCCAAAGTATTACTGCTAGAAAAAACTTGAATTATTGTCAGAATAGTTGCTGTGGCAAAGGGAAAAAATAAGATAAAAAATAGTCTGGTTTTGCGGAGGAGATAGAGAGCGATCGCTACTACTAAAATCTGAATTGGAGCGGCAGGTTCGGTTAACCAAATATCTGGGAAGGAATGATGAGGGATTCTATTGACAAGTAAACTTTCAGATATTTGAAAAAGTTCGGGAGATGTAGGTTGAAAAGTAATAGTCATATAACTGACTACTGGTAAAACTAAAATGAATAAAAATGTACCTATTAATAATGATTTTTGGAGATTATTTTCATTTTTATAGGTGATAATCATATAAGCTAAAGTCAGTAAAGCTGCACTAGGGAGATATGTGGGATGAAAAGTTGCAGCTACCCCTAAAGCCAAGACTGCTGAAAAAGGTTTTTTTCTCAGAAAGGCATAGATAGAAAAGATAATTAATACTCCAAAAGTACAAGGTTGAAAATATCCACCGAGAATATATTGCTCGGCTAAACCATAGTGGAGATGTACATGAGTTTTCAATTCAAAAATTCTGATTTGTAGACAGTGGATAGTCAGGATAAGGAGAAAGTAAATTAGCAGCTTCAGTCGAGAACTATTAATCTTAAAAATTACTGAGGCAATGCCAAGCAGACTATAAACATAAATCCCAAAGATAATAATGTAATAAAAATAGAAAAAATTTTCATGGAAGTAGGTATAAGTGATTTGAACTAAAAAAGTAAAAGCAGGTAGAGGGTCTAATGCATTAGCTAGCCAGTCAGAGTTTAAATAACCTAAACCAGCTTTGGCTAATCCTTGTAAAAATTTAGTATGTTGATTTGAGGTATATAGTGGGTCTTGAGTATAAGAAATTCCAAAAGTTAAGCCTAAGATGAAAATTTGAAAGACGGAAATAATAAATTTGTTTTTGACTATTTGCTTCATTATTAAAGTAAGTAAGAAGTAAGACGGAATAAATTTTCAGGAGGAAGCTAGTCTAGTATCTCTTCTAAATTCAAATAGTCGGCTGCCTCAAAGACAAAAGTTTCACTTACCCCCTTTGGTTTATCTAACAAAAGTCAGGTAGAGGGAAAAAGTAAGAAGGCAAAAATTTACAGGAGGAAGCTAGTCTAGTATCTCTTCTAAATTCAAATAGTCGGCTGCCTCAAAGACAAAAGTTTCACTTACCCTCTTTGGTTTAGTTAACAAAAATCAAGTAGAGGCAATAGTAGGTTTGATTGATAGACTAAACCCAACATTTATTACCTTCTTCCTTCTTCAATACAGTCAGCTTTCAAAACCCATAATTTTTCTGTTTCTAAAACCGAACATTTATCTATAGTGCCAACTATGGCAGGAATACTTCCATTTTGAAGATTAATTCCAATCTGGAAATACCACTGTCTCAACCAACTATTCTTCAGAACATATTCTGGCATAAATGCTTGACGGTCTAAAATTAAAAAATCAATGCCATAAGTATTGATAAAATTCTGAATAAATTGAATATCTGGGTGATACTGAGCAAAAATAAATTCTGTAGCTCGTTGTTTAATTTGACTGTAATAACCAAGATGATAGGGAATAGAATATTCCCAGGCAAATAATACAGACCGCTGAGAAAATGTCGGGATATAATCCACTTCCTTTGACAGAGAAGCAATGAGAATATCTTTTGGCTGTTGAGCAAAAAATTCATAAACTTCTGGGGAATTACCTTTTTGATAATTAGGGTAAGGAAAGTTTTTCCACAAGCTAAAATTACCAATAAGTAAAATCCCTAAAAATCCAATAAAAATCAATCCTGAAACTCTTCTACTTTTGTCGGATGGCTGTTGATTTACCCACTGGAAGACTGCATCTAAAGTTATACACAAAACAATGGCAGTTGCTATGGCTACAATTATCCGAAAACTATGATTTGTGTAGCGACTTGGTAAATGTAACTTGAATAATAAAATGTGGGATGCTATGAATAAACTTACACCAGCAAAAAAAATATGAACTAACAATTTAATATTTGGCGTTATCTGTTTAACCAAAGGTAGTCGTGTAGGAAAAATTATTGTCCTATCAAAGTTATGGGTTTCCTCTTCTTCCTTCTTAAAAGTTATTTGTTGAATTAAAGGTAGTCTTCTGAGAAAAAGTATTGTCCCATCAAAGTTATGGGTTTTATCTTCTTCCTTCTTCAAGAGTATTGGCAAGAATAATCCAACTATTAATATTCGGGGCAGAAATAATTGTTTAGGTAAGATACCACTACGACCGCCGAATATGAAAAAATCCCATGAATTTTGTAGGAAAAAAACACTTCTACCAGCTTCGCCAAATTCGGGCAAAACTTTTGCTTGGGATGCTGTAATTACAGGTGCGTAATTAGTGGAATTTAAAGCATAAAATAAAATTACCAGTAAACTTACTCCTAAACCTACTCCACTAAATATGTAATCCAGTCGATTTTTGCTAAGACAAAACCGCCCTTTTTCCCAGTCTAAAAATCTGAAAATTAAAATCAAAGCAGTGAGGATAACGTATTGAGGATAAAATAATCCTAACAGAGCGATCGCCACTAAAAATGGAACTAATGATTTTCGCAGTAAATAGTATAAAACTGCCAGAAATAGAGGATATAAAAAAGCTCTTGGTGTGCCAGAAGCTATGTCATCTTGAAGCCAGATATTTTGACTTAATAATACTGAGGCAATAAAACCTGCAAAAGGTATGGGTAATATCTGAAAACAGAGAGCAAAAGAGTAGGCAGCAGTTACTAAACTTAAAGCTAATGGCAATAATTTGTTCAGAAATATTGGGTCTATTCCAACTTGGGAAAATAACCAATAGAAAGTTTTATAACCCCAGGGTGCAACAGACTGAAAATAATCGGCAATTAAATCATTAGGAAATAATTCTGGGTCTAAAAAACGGCGCATCCAAAAAACGTGCTGTCGTGCATCATCTTGTACTATATATTCTCCACTAAAAGCTTGTTGCAATGCTAGTAAACTATATATTGTTGCGAAAGTTAGGCTTAAGGTTAGCCAAAATATTTTCTGATTTGGTTTTGAGGTATTTGATGGGATTAAAATTTGTTTAAGCTTTTGGATATACATTATTTTGTAGTAACGGTTTAAATTCAAAGCGTGCCTTGCTTACGGCCTACTAGAACCGTATTTTTACTATGTTATGGTGATATATGGCGATTGCTTAACTACTAACAGAAAAGGATTTTATATTTGACTAAATTTAGATTTAATAGTTTGATTGAACAATCCCGTATTTTCTAGGTTTTTTTTTAGATTTGTACCTCTGTTACAACTGTATTGTTTCTTGGCTAATTCATGTATACAAAAATACATTAATATCCAGTCTTTTCAAAAGTATCTATATAAACAAGACTCAAAATTATTTCTCTTTAAAATTAAGCGGTCTATACCGATCGCCCATAAATGTAAAAACGTAAATAAGTAATAGGAAAAATAGATCGACCTGGAAAACCTTTGAAAAATATGAAACTACTAACTAAGACCAATCAATTTTCTCATGTTTTAGACAGAAATTCAGATTTATTTGGATGTGTGCGTGTAGGTAATGGAAGTGTCGCTTTATGGCATGAAAAAAAATTGCGCGATATTGGAATTCAAACTCTAGGAATTATCGATCCAAATCTGGTTAAACAAAAAGAGGCATTAAAGAGAGGAATAAATGTATTTTCATCCTTAGAACAAGCAGCAGAAATGCGTCCATTATTCTGGGATATTTGTTCTCCTACTGATACTCATTTTGAAGTTATTAGGAATATTATAGAAATAGATCATAAGGCTAATATTATTGTAGAAAAACCTATCTGCAACTACAGTGATATTCAAAGATTGTATGAGTTACTGAAGGGATTTAAAGGAAAGCTAGTTGTTAACGAAAACTATCTAGCATCATCAGTAACTCAGAAGATTAAAGAACTAATTATATCTCTGAAAATCACCCCCTATAAGGTTGTATCAGAAATGACTAAAAATAGAATAAATGACTTTATTAATGGTCGATTTTTAGATGATAAACTCTATGCTTTTGGCTATGAAGGTTCACATATAGTTATGAATGTTATGGCTCTTGGAGAAAAATATCTTCCCCAGAAGATTGGAAAGGTATTTTATGAAGATATAAATATAGATATTAACGATAAAAATTACTTTTTGCCTAAGCAGGGAATAGCAGAAAAAGACTATACCGCAATTAATGGTGCAGAAGTTATATTATATACTTCTATGACAGGAAAGATAAAATACTTTTATCCAGGGTACTCTCCAGAACACTTTTACCAAGCTCCTGAAGGGCCAAATATCGGTATCGTGTGCTAGCTGTAGAAGACCATAACACGGGTATAACTGTAGCTGGATTTTATGAACCAATTATTAGTCAAAACCGATGTGAAGGAAGAGTTGTAGTTTACCAGAATAGTATTGTACAAAAAATCATTCCCTCTATAGTTGATGATACTATGGGTACATCCATGAAAAATGCCGTAGAATATTTCCAGGGAAAAAGAAAGAATCCCTGTGCTGCAAAAACAGCTATTCAAATAGTAGAGTTGATGAATTTATGCTAAAAATAAAAGACAAAAATAAACAGTAAAAAATGGAGGTTTGAAATTAAATGATACTTTCCAGTGATAGCATCCCCCAAGTAAGAGGACACTGTGGCACTATTAGAAAACTTGTATCCGAAGGGCCAGCTAAACTGGTACATCTTGTTGTAGATAAAGCAGAAAAGCATTATCACAAAAAGACCACAGAATATTATTATGTTCTTGACGGAACAGGAAACATATCTCTCGACGATAAAATACAACCTATTAAAAAAGGTGATGTGATTAAAATAGAACCGGGAGTAAAACATCAGGCGATCGAAGGTGAAACTCCATTAGAAATTCTTGTAATTGAAGTACCTCCTGCTCAAGGTGACTGCTATATAGTGAATGAATAGTTCAAAATCAGAAACTATAGCAATTCTAAATAGGTTGTAACATTTTATCGTAGGGGTTTGGTATCCAAACCTCAGAAAAAATGGTATTTGGTGACCAAAACCCTACAATTTTTTTTGACAAATCATTTAAGATTGCTATATCTACAAAAGCTATCCAAATTATGTCAAAAGGCAAAGTTCAAAAGTTTAAAAGTAAGAAAAAGTAGAAGATTTTTCATTAATGGATAATGGATAATGAATAATGAATAATTACCTCTTTAACAATTGATAATGACAGACTGTTTGTAAAAGGAATATTAAATCCAGGCGTAGGGTGGGTTAGACGGCAATAATTATGAACCGGAGCCAAAATTTAACTTTCCGTCGTAACCCACCAAACATTAAGCACTCTGGCCGTCTTAATCTTTACTTGACAAACACTCTCTGAACAATGGATGAGAATGGAAATGGCTGGAGGATAAAATAATAGTCAAAAGTACGAAATATTGATTAATCTCTTCTTTTGGGCTTTGATATTTTTTTAAATTCTATTTGTCTGAGTAGTCAGATTCTAAAAAACCAATCCTGACCCAAAAAATAGGTAACAAGCCTCCTCTTTCTAGGGGATGAAAATCAAAATATTTCTGAAGTAAAGTTACCGAAAGAAGACCTTAGTCTCTGATAACTGATAACTGTTAACTGATAACTGAAATAACCTCAACTCATATCATATAAATATACATAAGACCCTGGTTTTTCAAAAGTATCTATTCTGATACCAATTTCATTCAGATAATAATTTAAAAATCTTCTTTCTGCTGGAATATGAGTATGAGAAAATAATAACCAAACTCTTTTATTCCCACGCAGTTTGTCTAAGTCTTTTTCATATCTTGTCATTTCGGCAATTGATAATTCTTGACCATCATATTTATCTAAATCATCCACACCAATAATATAATCTCCCTCTTGATAACCATATTTTTCTGCATAATACTGAAACTGATATATACCTCGTTGATAAATATATAAAATATCTCCTGGTTGTTGATTTTTTTTGATATAACTCAGCACAGGCTTAATTTCTGAATAAGTTGTCGGCTCTTCTATCAGATGAATAGTTTTTGCTAAGGGTTGCTTGAGTAATAAGATAATCAAGAAAATACTGATAATTTTTATCGGTCGAGATTTAGGTTTACTCAAAATATAACTTCCACCTTCTGCGATGAGAAAAATTACAAATGGCGTGAGAAATAAAACCAAACGACTCCGAAACGGGTATTGGTGTAAAAAGGATGCTAAAAAAGTCACAAATAATGGAGAAAGTAAGAGCAACAAAATTTTTTTTCTGCCCAACCAACAAGAAATACAACCTATCAAAAAAGTGACAATAGCTAACCCATCAATCCATTTCCCAAAGCCCAAAGGTTTATAGAAAAATTTGCCGAAAGCATCTAGCATCCAAAGAATATCAAATGGGGAACTAGGAAAACCATCTCCCCAAGAAGTTGTTAAAGTTTCATTGCCAGTTAAATTTCTCAAAGACACAAAATAAAAGATGACAAAACTTAAAACCCAAGCTGAGTAAATGAGTAATAATTGTTTGACTTTACTCAGGTCTTTCTGCCAAAAATTAATTAGTAAAGCAATTCCTCCAAGACTTGCCAAAATAAAGATAGAAGGATGAGAAAACCAAATAGCGATTGCTCCCACCAGACAAAATTTAATCATCTGACCTCGGTTTAATTTTTGTTGTACCAAAGGCAGTAATAATAAATATAAAAGGAGAGCGATCGCCACATCACTAGAATATTGTTTTACTTCTGCTGAGTAATACAGCAAATATTCCAAACTAGCAAACAAAACTAAACCTATCGGAATAGCAAATTTAGAAATCCATTTTTTGCCTAATTCATAAAATAAAAATAACGACCCTACGCCGCAAACAAAAGGAAACAACCGCAGCGCATACTCATTATTCCCTAATATCTGAACTGCTAATTTTTCCACTATTAAAAAACCAATCGGCGCACCTTGGTCATAATCCAAGGGTTGCAGCAATTCCAAATAAGAACGATTGACAATATTTAAAGCTAAAACCGCTTCATCTGCCCAGAGAGAACGATTAAATAAATATTGAATCAACCTCATAGCCACCCCAAAAGCAATAATCACGTAAGGTAGTATTGGTCTGTCAAATAAAAACTTAAAATCTGACAAACCTAACTTTTTATCTTTAATATTTTCCATCCTAAAGAATAACAAAAAAACAGAAAATTTTTCCTAAATATAATAGCAAAATTAGCCTACTCTCAAATCCGATATTTCCTCAAACACAAACATATTGTTGACAGGGTAACAAATATAAAAGCAAAATTCCAGTCATCAAAACAGTTAGAGAAATGACAAAAATTTGAGAATTAGCTAAACCACGATCGATAGAACCTTGACGACAAGCAAAATCAGAAAAAGCGACAAATAAAACATCAAAACCATTACCCCCAATCATATCACTAACCATCAAAATTAACGCACCTTAACGGATAGCAGCCATAGAAATTACTAACTCTAATAACGATGTTGATAGAGTAACAAAAATGCCATCAACTACACCTTGAAAAATCCCAGTTTTTTCAGATATTGCCACAGTATATTCCACAACAAAATAATCTGCTACCCCTACTGTGGCAATATCTGAAAAAACTGGGATTTTTCAAGGTGTAGTTGATGGCATTTTTGTTACTCTATCAACATCGTTATTAGAGTTAGTAATTTCTATGGCTGCTATCCGTTAAGGTGCGTTAATTTTGAT
>CAJICP010000331.1_pt1 | contig 15428 bp, 13 predicted proteins | sample 9199641 | NCBI WGS metagenome assembly CAJICP01 (sample SAMEA7708340, study PRJEB35096) | sediment metagenome | biome: marine neritic benthic zone biome [ENVO:01000025]; feature: sediment [ENVO:00002007]; material: shallow marine sediment [ENVO:03000034] sea grass bed [ENVO_01000059] ... | reverse complement strand
TACTACGCAACAGGATAAATCCATGCTGGGACTTTTCTCCTTACCTGACCTAAAAAATATATTCTCTGGGGACTCCTCAAAATGGCCCTAAGCATTCGGCTGAGGTCTAAGCCTACTTTCTCTATTACACTCATCATATTTGCAGTCCCATTACAGTCTGCATTTCAGAGTCATCTTGAGATGACTTTTTTAATCTTTACTAACTCAGATAACCCAATTGACGTCTAGCTTCAAACAAACCCACCGCAGCACTAACAGAAAGATTTAAACTACGAACCTTTGGTTGTGTCATTGGTATGTGGAGAGTTGCAATACAATACTCCAGGACATCTTGTGGTAGTCCATTCGTTTCAGAACCAAACAATAGCCAATCATTTGTTTGATATTGAAATTTGGTATAATTGAATTTCCCCATTTTACTGAACCCAAGCAGTCTTCCACCTTGTTGCTGATGATAGGTCTTAAACTCTTCTAGGTCATTATGATAATTGAGTTTTACATAAGGCCAGTAGTCTAAACCAGCCCGTTTCAAATGGCGATCGCTAATTTCAAAACCCAAAGGCCCTACTAGATGTAGTTCTGTATCGGTAGCAGCACAGGTACGAGCAACATTACCTGTATTTGGGGGAATTTGTGGATAGACTAGGACAATCTGAGGCATGAAATCAATGAAATATTTTGACATCCATCAAATCACAGGGGGTAATCCTAATTCTAGTAGAGAATGAAATAGTTTTCCACCAGTAGCATTAACCGCAGCAGCATCTTTTAAGGGCGTTTTTGCCTGTTGCAAGATACAATCGACTAGGTTCGGTTTTTCTTTAAGGAAATCTTTGATGTCTTGATTTCCTTTGGACTGATTGCAGTCATGACAATCTAAAGTTAAGTTAGAAACTCGGTCACTTCCCCTTTTACTTTTAGGATAAATGTGGTCAATTTCAACAGGCTTATCTGTTGCTTGACAATATTGACAACTTCGATTTAATTTAGCTAGTAGATATTATCGAACTTCCCAACCATAAAGGGTTCGGTGTTGATATTCGACTCCACTAATCTCAGGAAAATCCTGCTTCTGTAAGTCGAATTTAACTAACTCAATAGCCAAAGAATCAATAGGACAATACCTGATTAATCTTTTTACCCAAGTTAGTGTCGTATCGACTCGATGCTGTAAACTTGGAGGTAGCCAACCTTCAGGGCGTTTTCTGTTAAGAAATCGTGGTTGACGGTAACGGGTTTTGCGTCCTCGTCTTCCTCTTCTTAATTGTCGTCTTGAGGTTAAAGCATCTTTAATTTGTTGGCCACGATTTTGTAATTCGGCTCCCCAAATTACCTGATTATTTTGCACTAAAGCTATTCCAGTTGTTTTGCTTCCTGGATCGAGTTTCAAGGTGATATTTTTGGGTGTTTCTGTTATCTCCTCTTTGAGAATAATGGTAAAGGGATAGGGTCTAAAAATAGAACTCTTGCAAGCTTTTTTTTATGATACCATAGAAAGTTTTTTTTACAACTTTTCTCCAGCTCGTTTAACGCTAACCAAAATCTGCCTTCCTTTAATTTACAGCTCGATCTGATTCATTACCAAATAATTAAGGTTTAAAATCTCTCCTTTCAAGAAAAAAAAAGAAAAAAAATTCCTTTTATTCAATCCTATCCGTTTTTAAGGAGAGGTAATTGTTAATTATTTAACATCCGCTGCTCTCAGAAAAAATTGCACTCCACCATCACTACTTAGAATCAGGTCTAGTGCAGATTGTTTTAAGTCTGGCCGATGCAAATATTCTTTGGTCTTTGTTGAATAATTTTTTCATTTTTTTCAGCGGTTTCTTCACTTTTATACTCGACCTGTAGATGAAATGATGTCGTGTCTAACTGGGCATATTTTGTGTCAATTTTAAACTTTTTCGTTACTAACATTCCGATCTCTACAAATAAACTTGTTAATCCTAGTTTATAGATTTCATCCATGAGTCTGCCAATTTAATGGCGGAATGTGGGTTGTAACATTAGTTTTAAAAAATGGTATAATACATAACAAAAATTACCAGCTTTTATTCCTTGATAAATGTCTTCATCAGCTTTTACTTTGACATAATTATGAGCATGAATGGGTAGACACCCACCTAAATAATATGCGTAATTATTCATAAAAAAAATTTAGGCGATCGCTACTTTTTCCTATTTTTGTTAGTCAGATTTTTTTTACCAAAACTATCTCTAAAACCTTTATAATATTCATCAAACAAAAGTTGAATCGAAAATGTCTACAACCCCTTGGACTCATCGCCATATTTTATCTCTGGCAGAATTTACACCTACTGAATATAATATCATACTACAAACAGCAGCCAGTTTTCAAGAAGTTCTGGGTCGCCGGATGAAAAAAGTACCTGCATTGCAAGGTCAAGTAGTGGCAAATTTATTTTTTGAACCATCTACACGCACCCGTAATAGTTTTGAACTAGCTGCCAAACGTTTGTCTGCAGATACCCTAAATTTTTCCCCAGGAAATTCCTCTCTTAGCAAGGGAGAAACTATTCTCGATACAGCTATGACTTATCTAGCAATGGGAACAGATATGATGGTCATTCGACATCGCGATGCAGGAGTTCCAGCAGCGATCGCTTCTGCAATGGAGCGAAACGGTTATCGAGTTCGAGTTCTCAATGCTGGAGATGGTCAACATGAACATCCTTCTCAAGCTTTACTTGACCTATTTACTATTTGCAAGTTGTTAGATTCAACTAAACCTAGAATAGAACTTTTAGAGGGCAAAAAAATTGCTATTGTGGGAGATATTCTTCACTCTAGAGTAGCACGATCTAATATTTGGAGTTTGACAGCTTCTGGTGCTGAAGTACATTTAGCTGGAACGCCTACTTTATTACCTAAATATTTCACTGAATTTGGCAAAAATAGACCTAGTAAATTATTTGTACATTGGGATATTGAACCTGCTTTAGAAAATGCTGATTTTGTGATGACTTTACGTCTCCAAAAAGAAAGAATGACCGAACATCTACTGCCTAGTTTACGAGAATATCACCAATTATTTGGCATTACGCGCGAGCGCCTCAAATTTTGTCAACCAGGAGTTAAATTATTACACCCCGGACCTGTTAACCGAGGAGTAGAAATTAGTTCTGATTTAATGGATGACCCCCAGTTAAGTTTAATTTCTCAACAAGTAACCAGTGGTATTGCTGTAAGAATGGCTTTACTATATCTCTTAGGTGGTGGCAAACCGGAGTAGTTTAATTAGTTAAACTGAGTTAGACTGATGATCTTTTTTCAATCAAATTAATTTATTGAATAAGGAAAAAGCCAGAATTCAATAATTAATAATTATTCGGTAAATAAAGAAAGACTGAAGCAGCAAATAATATTATCTTCGATTGAAAACTTATAAATAATGAGGAATAAGCAATCAGCAACAGGGAACAGATGGAGGGTGGCAAGAATTGACCAACAGAGTTGGGAAAAGGTTTTTTGTTCGCGTAAGCGGAACGGAGTTCTATCCCTAATTATCCGAATTTAGTATAATACCAATTCCCAAAAATAATGCTATACTTATTCAACACTTCAGTTATTAAGTAATAAGTAAGGTGCAGTAATGTTTTTAACGATTCTCAGCCTGAAGTAAAGATATTTTCTTCCTAATTTCCCTGCTCCGGTCTCCCTGCTCCGGTCTCCCTGCTCTCAATAAGATGTAGCAAAAATGCGTGATATTTGGTATAAGTCCCATTAAGTATTATACAAAAGCAAAAGTAGGAGCAGGTCTTTAACCTACTCCTACAACTTATATAGCATTTCTCAAAAAGTGTGAGGTACAGCTATAAACTAATTTTCACCTAACATTTATTTTAGAAACCTAAAGCCAAAGCTCCTTGATAGAAAATAAAACTAGAAACCCAAGCTAAAACTAATGAAAATACTAAAGAAAGTAGGGAAAATTTCCATGATTTTGCCTCTTTGACTAAAGTAGCTAAAGTAGATAAACATGGGGTATAAAGTAAACAAAAAATACAGAAACTATATCCTTGAATAAAAGTAACTGTCTCAGCAATATTGCTACTAACACCCTGTTCGCTCATGCTGTAAATAACTGCTAAAGAACCGATGACAATTTCCTTAGCAATAAATCCAAAAAATAGGGATAATGTTAAATAAGGATTGATGCCAATAGGGTCCATAATAGGACTCATAAATTGACCAATTTGACCGCCAATTGTATCTAATCCTGTTGCTCCTGGAGGTAAACTTGTGAGTATCCAAACTGCAATACAACCAATAGTAATAAAGCCCGATGCTCTAACTAAAAATTCTCTTACTTCTCCCCAACTTCTCAGAAAAACTTGTTTCAATGTAGGGAAACGATAAGGAGGTAGTTCTAAAACGAAAGGTTCCTCATTCTTATATACTCCTTGAAATAATGCTGCGGTGATAATAGCTACCAGAAAACTGAGGATATATAGAGAGAATAAAACTATCGCTCCATTGCCATTAGGAAATACTGCGGCAATAATAAATACAAATACTTGCAGTCGCGCCGAACATAAACCAAAAGGAATAATTAACATGGTTAATAGTCGTAAAGCACGCGATCGCATTACCCTGGTTCCCATTAATGCCGGAACATTACAACCAAACCCCATTATGTGCAGCACAAAGCTACGTCCATCTAAACCTAATCTTGCCATAAAGGCATCCATTAAATAAGCGGAACGTGATAGATATCCACTATCTTCTAGCAATGCCATAATTATAAAAAATACTATAATTAAAGGCACAAAAGAAGCAACTGTAGTTACCCCTGCCCAAACTCCATTAATTAGGAAGTCTTGAAGTACCTGTGGAAAAGGTTGAACTATAGGTTCAACAATTGATGATTGTAGCCATTCAACCACAATTTCGAGAAGGTCTATTGAGGGAAGTCCGATATTCCAAACTGCCCAAAAAACCAGGAACATTCCGAGGAAAAATAAGGGTAAACCCCAGACAGGATGAAGCACAATTTTATCAACTTGAGCTGTGAAATTTTTTGCCATTTCAGAAGGCATAATCACAGTTCCATTTAAGACAGCATCTATTTCGTTAACAGAAATATTTTCGTCTGCTTTTAAGATATCTAATTTTGTTGGATTTTGACTTTCTTTTAACTCTTCGGAAATTGCCATATATGCGTTCATATAGCCTTTGCCATATTTAGCGCTTATGAGAAATACTGGCATTCCCAAACGTTGAGATAATTCTTCCGTGTCTATTTTAATTCCATATTTTTTTGCTTCATCTGACATATTCAGCATTACAACTGCTGGTAAACCAAAAGCTTTTACCTGCAATGGTAGGAGGATTTGACGGTCAATTTGTGAGGCATTAATAACGACTATTACTAAATCAGCAGGATTATTTTCTAGGAATCTTTGAACGACTTTTTCATCTTCGGAAAAACCGTTGAGGTTATAAACTCCTGGCAAGTCTACAAATTCTGTTGTTTCGTTATTTATTTTGACCTCAGCTTGCAAAATATCGACTGTTATTCCCGGCCAATTTCCTACATGAGCAGAAACTCCAGTAATTCGATTAAAAAATGTGGATTTTCCAGTATTCGGCATCCCTACTAAAGCAACTCTTTTTGTTGCTTTGGATTTGGGGAGTGTTGTGGTTGTATTATGACAAGTCATTTTTTTTCTACAATTTCTGTTAACTTAATGAGATATTTTTTGATCGGATATCACCGAGTAGTCGTTAGTCAATAGTTAATATTTTGGTAGTGGTGTATAAGTAGTGATTTTCCCTGGAAAAAGTCAAGTAGTTGGCAAATACTATTCCTTTAAAAGCAGCGAATTGGAGGTATTTTCTGTTCCTTGTTAAGGTGTTCCCTACCTCCACCTTAAATCATGATCGTCAAAGGACTACCAAATTATTTTGGCTCTATCTCTAGATTACCGTCTTCATAAAGTAAAATAGCAAACTCAGCCCATTCTGTTTTATTACTAGCATTAGGCTTAACTAAATTCGGCAGTGGTGTGCTGCTAAGATGATTTTTTGCTATTTGATTAAAAGCTTCGTAAGAAATAATAACTCCCTTTTGATCTACTTTAACTAGATAAATTGCAGTTTGTTTGACTGGTTTTTTCCAGTTGTTATCGATATCAGTGTAGAGTTTTTGTTGTAACCAGGCGATTTCTTTTTTGTCGGTAATCTTTTTACCAATTGACTCTACATTTTCGGTGGCAGAATTAGTTGTTGTTGCTACGGAGTTACTGGTATTTTCAGTAGTAGCTTTAGCTGTTGTTTCAGGGGAGTCAGATTTGTTATTTGGTGTAGCAAAAGTTCCTGCAACTGTTGGTGCAACTTTCTCTGCACCTACTGTCCCTAATGTTTGATTTTCGGTTAATTCTGAAGTTGAGTTAGCAACAATATTGGCAGCATTTTTTTGTTGATTAGCTTGATAAATATTTCCATTATTGAGGAGTTGATAAAGCTCACTAATAACCAATAGAATAATAGAAATTAATATCAGTAATGATATAGTGTTAACTTGTTCCATTAACTCTATTACAGATTTGGGGATAATTTGAGAACCTTGATAGAAATTTATCTCATCATCCTCATCTATTTTAATAATAATCATTTCTGCTTCGTGAGGTCGGATAGCTATTTCTGTGGTTGCTCCGACTCGAATGTGTAACGGCCCATTAAATTTAGCTTTTCGCAAGACTTGTACTGGTCTATCAGAAACCACTCCCATTGCTGCTAGTCTTTGAACAATTCCTTGTTCGCGACCAATGTTTAGCACTTGATCGACTATTGCCATTTGCCCTGTTTTCAAATCAGCTACATTCATTTCGATTACCTCCGATGTTATTTTTATGATGTTATGTTAGCTACTGTCTCGTATTATGGTTATGGAAGACACGATAATATTGCTAGCAGGGTTAGATCCTAGGCCAATATTTCGATTTTCTACTGCAACGATCGTCGAACCACTGGGGTTGTTACTGAGTACCTCTAGCTCTACTCCTGCAACCAAACCCATTTTTTCCAAGCGACGAGTCATGTCAGCTTCGGCATTTATCGTAACGATACATAAGCGATCGCCTCGTTTTGCTTGTGTGAGTGGGAAGTTCGTTTGTACTACTGATGGTTGAGCAACTTCATCGTCGTTCTCCTTTTCCCAGATGTAGCTGCTGTCTCCTAGAAATGTAAATCCCCATGCTTTCTCTTTTTTATCTACATTTGGGCATGAGCTATATTCATATTCTTTCTCCATTATATCTCTTAATTATTGAGAATTATTTTTAATTGTTGATATTGTAATTAATTAAAATTAGTTTGTCAAGGTCTATATCATTTAGGATTGATATATCAAATTTTATTTGATCCCAAATATAAACAATTAATTAAGTTTTGATTATTTTGAGTAAACTTAATGTACAATTAAATACTAATTTTTATTGCATCTATAATAAGCAGGTAGACAAAATTATTTGTATGTTTTGCTCAGGTATATTTTCTGTTCCCAGATCCGGTGTTCCCTACCTCCGCTAAATGTTAAATTACAGCAATTTTCCAGTTGATGAGGTACAGAGTTTTAGGGCAATAGGGAACAGAGATTAAGATTAAACTGTGCCTCACCATCCGGGCAAAGTGCTGTAATTTTGTACAGGTACTTAAGATTCAGATTCGCTTTAATTTTGGCATTTTTGAAGTGAGGTATGAAGGCTGGAGATAATCTATCTAGTCTATACGGTATGAAGCAAATAGGAGCTTAGTATCCATACCCCTACTGAATACTGATATTAACTACTAAAAATTTTAATTCTCAAGACGATCTCTAAAATATAAATGATATAATTCACAACGTGGTGTTGCCTGATTTCCTTGCAAATTTACTAATCCTATACTGTGTAACTTTAATCCTTCCATTGTTTCTAATTGTACTGGCTGATTACAATTCATTACTGTTTTAGCTGCTTGTGCTAATTCTGGATGTTGCTGTAAGTACCACCAATGTCTTTGTAAATGAGCAGCATAACATCCTGTATCTGTTGCTGCTGTTTTTAACAATTCATCTATGGTAATATTGCTTTGAGAAAGCTCATATAAAGCTAATTTTATTAAGTAAGGATTTCCACTAACAATTGCCATTAATTTTTCTATTTCAGACATATCTAGTTGCAATTGATAATGCCTGACTAAATCTTGAATTTGAACTGCACTAAACTCTGGTAAATCAATTGGTAAACCAACATTAAAAGGTGATTTATTAATATCTATAGGCACATAAGCTTCTGTTGAATGTACAACTATTAATCGCATATTTTTCCAAAGGTCACGATTTTTTGCATCTTCATGCCAAGCTCGTAATAAACTAAAAAAGTCTACCGTAATTTCTGGATATTGAAAAATATGATCTACTTCATCTAGTGCCAATACTATAGGAGTATCAATACTTTTCAAAATATATCTCTCAAAATAAGATTTACAAGATACTTTACTGCCAAAAATTTCGTTCCAATAACTATCTAAGTTAGCTGCCAAATTCAATTCTGAAGCTACAGCAGCACAAAACCATCGCAAAAATCGATCTAAATTATTAAAAATTTGACTGTCAACTAATTGTAAATTTAATACTGCTGTTCGATATCCTAATTTGGCAGCATGATGTAAAATTCTTGCCATTAAAGATGTTTTTCCCATCTGTCTGGGTGCTTTAACTCTAATTAAAGCACCTGGTTTAGTAATTTCTCGATCGCAATTTTCTTCAATGGGAGGACGCTCAATATAAAAACTAGCTGCGTAATTATCTTGACTTTTTGGTAATTTTGGTGGTGAAGATGGCAAAGGCTTTCTATTAGAAAAATTCCTAGCAGAATCATTGATAAATTTTGATTCTATTCTCATTTCTGCTGTTGATGGAAATACTGGTTTTTCTATATAGTCAATAATTTTGACAATTAAATTTTCAGGTTCGTCAGCACTTTGCCATTCCCATTGTCTAATTTTAAATAAATAACTATACAGATTATAATCCCAAGGTGAATCAATGGGAATATTAGTTTTAATAGGTATTATCCAGGGTTTTTTCTCTGGGTGATAATCTTGATTTTTTTTTGCTATTCTGACTGTTTCAGTTACCATCTCATTAAGAACTAATTCGGCATTTAATACTAAAATTAAGTAATCTGATTCCTTTAGTTTTTGATAATTGTCTTTAATCCATTGATTTTCAGATTGACTATAATTTGCTATAAAATACTGATACTTTTTGCTGTTAAAATTTTTGATTAGATTGGCAAAAAAATTGTTACTAGAGCTTTCTTGTTGCGCAATTACAAATAATTTTGGCATAATTAAACTCTTGAATTGCTTTAATTGATTAAGGGTGCTGAGTTTAACAATATCATAGATGATTGAGGAAATACAAATAATATTGCCTTTTTTAACGGCTAGAGGTTTCAGTTAATTTGCGACTTATTTGATGAGCTGCCTAATATTTAAAAGCATAAAAATGTGAACTTTTTCTTCAACTTCATGTAGCATTTCCTCAATCTGATAGAAACAGTTAGAGCATAGTTTTGGAACTGGGAACCATCTATCAATTTCTACTAACATTCCGTCGTTACGTTATAGTTGATAACCTAGAAAATTGACAAATATTCCCCATCCACAATCAGAGATTCTTTTAGCTAGTTTGTTATTACTTTGACGAAGCCTGCGCTCGGCGCAAACCATCCCTAGAATATGAAAATTTTCTACTACTACCCCTTGGTTTTCACGGACTAATACCAATTACCAGAAACTTTGCTATACTAGGATTTTCTATCATTTTTTCCAGCTTCCAAGTATAGTATTACTTTTTCACGCATGGTATAACTTGCTGTTTCTGTTAAATCTACTCAGAAAGGTTCACGATCGCTCCTCTCGGAGCTTTTAAATCATGGGAAGTGACATCAGCAAAATCGTCAACCACTTCGGGGAAGTCAAAAGTCAAGCTCTTAGAAGATATCTGTAAAGAAAATCTAAAAATAGTATCAAATAGCTAATATTCGGTGGGTTACGGCGGATTATAAAATATTGTATTATTAGTGTGGAATTATTCCCGCCTAACCCAACCTACATCAAGGCTTAATGTTTTATTTATAGATACCCTCTTAATTACTTTTCTTTAACATTATTTTTCTAAATTTATATTTGCATAATTTCCAGATTCTTTAAATCTCAGATAACTTCATTTTGTTATTTTCCTACAAGCAAAAATTTTAAGATAAAAATCACTGTTAATATCCACATAAAAAGAGTAGTTTCATGGAATTTACCTTGAAAAGTTTTGAGCATAGGATAAGTAATTAAACCCATAGCTAATCCATCGGCAATTGAGTAACTTAAAGGCATAATTATAATTGTTAAAAATGCTGAAATAGATTCGGCTGGATCATCCCAAGAAATATTACGAACACTGCCCATCATTAATACTCCAACAATTAATAAAGTAGGTGCAGTTGCAAAAGAAGGAATTGCTGATAATAAGGGAATAAAAAATATAGATAAAATGAATAAAAATCCGACAACAACAGCGGTGAATCCACTACGCCCTCCCTCAGAAACACCCGCAGCAGATTCAATATAACTTGTGACTGTAGAAGTACCCATTATTGCGCCAAATGTTGTGCCAAGCGCATCTGCCATAAATGCTTTATTTAAGTTTAATGATTCTTTTGTTTGATGAAAATATCCCGCTTTTATTCCTAATCCTGTCAAAGTTCCTACAGTGTCAAATAAATCGACAAATATCAGAACAAAAATAATAGTAACTAACTCCCAAATATTAGTTTTGACTATACTTTCTAGACCAACAAATGCTTGACCAAATAAGTGTATTGGTAACTGGGGTAAACTGACAATTCCTTGAGGCCAAGGTGCAATTCCTAAAATCCAGCCTAGTAATGCTGTTGCTAACATTCCCCATAGTAATGCTCCAGTAATCCGCCGAGCAACAAAAGCTGAGGTAATTATTATTCCAGCGATCGCCACCAATATTTCCGGTTGATTGAGATTACCTAAAGTTGTAGTTGTAGCTTCATCAGTGACAATTATTTTGGTACTTGTCAGAGCTATATAAGCAATAAATAAACCTATTCCGGCTGTTGTTGCTTGTTTAATACACTCTGGAATAGAATTAACTATTTTAGTACGAATTTTGCTAGTAGTTAAACCAATAAAAATTAAGCCTTCTATAAAAACAGCAGCTAATGCAACTTGCCAAGAAATTCCCAACTTCAAAACTACTGAAAAAGTAAAATAAGCATTTAACCCCATACCTGGTGCTAGGGCATAAGGATAATTCGCATATAATCCCATAATTAGAGTGGCAAATGCTGCAGATATTGCCGTAGCAATTACCAATTCCCCAAATAAATCTCCAGATTTTTCCAAATAAATTGCTTTGGATAATATGTCAGGATTTACTACTAAAATATATGCCATTGTGACAAAAGTAGTTATTCCTGCGATTGTTTCTGTAAGAAAATTCGTTTTGAGCTGCTGAAATTGAAAGAATTTAGCAATAATTTCCCATTTATTTGACTGGCCATTCTCTGGGGTCATGTTTCTACCTAAAAACTGAGAATTTGACTAGCCAAATTATCTTTCTTTGTATATTTTGTCAAGTAACAAAAATTATCTTGAAGAAATTTATTGTTGATTTGATGCTAAATTCGTGATTTGAAAGACCCTTTCTATAAACATAGTTAATTATTAATTATTCAACCTTGATTAAACTCTTCAATAATCCAATGAAAAATTTCTATTACTTGATTTAATGCTGTCTCATCTTCTAAAGTTGATAAACGTAGACTTGGCGCTCTAAATTCATCGGCATTTCCTGGTAAAGCCAAACCGATAGAACTAAGTTTAGACCTCAACTCTAACCATTTCTTATCACTATTAAATGGAGGTTGACAACTATAATTATTAGAATAAATTTCTAGGCGACCAGAAATATCAATACTAAACAACTCTAGATTTTTTTTTCCTTGTTGATTTAAAATTGCGGCAAAGCCACCATAAATATCACCTGTACCCCACTGAATTCTCACTAAAGGTTCTTGATTTTTAGCCCAGTTATGAATTTTTCTGACTATTAATGCTTCATCAGCACCCCATCTCGTGTTAAACTCTGGAAAGAAAGATACTTCATCCCACCTCCTTCTTTCACGAGTTGTGCTTGATTTTTTCAGTTGTGCTTCTGTCGTTTGACCAATTACTCTAGGAACTAAAGTTCTGAGACCTTCTTGACTAACATACTGTTTAATTTCTAGCCCTAAAACTTCTACTGGGTCCATCTGTTCGTTGAGGAATTCCACTATTCGTCGTAGTTCCGCCGGAATATCCTCTGCCACCAATACTAAACGAATTTTTCCTGCTTGTAAATTCGTTTTAACTTTCTGCCAAAACTTATCCTCGTTAGCATCTGTACCCAGAAACTCTTCAAATACTTGTTCTGGATCGCGGCCATTTTCTCGGCAATTAACTTCAAACTTAGCAATAATTGACTCTAGAGGCCAATAAACCCCTGTATTAGCAGCATAATCAATCATTTGACCCACCACTTTTTGGCGGGCTTCTGCATTATAAGTCGCTTTTACCTCTACTAATGTCGGAATTGCTTCTTGATCGAGAAACAAATGAGATAATGCCCATTGCTGAGTCATTTCTTCTTCTTTTGATGTTGGTATTTCCCGTGAAATTAACAACCATCGTCTTGGCGTACCTCTGTCTATATCATCTCCTGCTAAGAGATTAGGATAAGTTTCCAGAAATTCCTGTAGCTGATCTTCCGAGTCATAGGCTTGTTCAGTCATTTCAACAAGTTGGTCGTTGTCCTGAATTAAATAAATGCCTCCGCCCATGAATATACCCCTATTGTTAAGTTAAAAGTTAAAACTAGGATTTGTACTAATTTCAATCTAGAGCAACTGCCGATGTTTGATAATTAGTTTCTTTACTTTTTCTACTTCCTGGAAGCTTTAATTTATTGTTTTTAAGATTTATTGAGGTCTAACTTTGTCCAAATATTTGACTTTAGTGGTCTTCCCTCACAAATACAATCTAGCTACTTTTACTTAAGTATTGCAACCCTTTTTGCGAGACTTTAGCAAATCTTTAAACAACTATCCTACAATTTAACTCTATGTTTTAACAGAGATATCCTATCAAAATCTTGTACTTTTTACTACATCTAACTAAGTATAAACAACAAAATTTAATTACTATCTATGGCCTAGTATATTTGTCGTACCTACGCTATATATATAAAAAATGAGGAAAAAAAGCTTTTTATAGATTTAAACCCACAAACCCACCTATCGTGTCTAAAAATCAAATAATATTAGCTAGGGATTTATACTGAACTAAGATAGAGTTTTTTGGCTAATATTAAGTTATTGTAAAGTCCGGACAAAATAATTGACAAATGGTGGGGAATCTGTTAGTAACACAAAATCAACTCAGGTGTTACAGTATATATAGCAACTGAAGCCTTGGTTAGAACAATATATTTTGCTTCAAAGGGTACAGGGAATAGGGAATAGGGAACAGAGCCAAAAGGGCTATCCAACATACATAATAATCCGATTCTGGGGTCTCCCGTTATAATCGCTCTTATTTAACGGGAACTGAAAAGTGCTGTAAAGCAGGTGAGTTTGAACTATGGACCTCACAAGATGGTTATTCTTGTGGTCAAACTGTTCAGAAATCACTTTCAGTTAGGACGCATAAATGTCCGCATTGTGGATATATTGCAGACCGTGACCACAATGCTACAAAGAATATTCTGGCCAAAGAATTAGAAATGTGAGGAGCCATAGTCAACAGTACCGAGGGGCATGCCTCCTAGGTCGGAGCAACGCTTACGGAAACTGGAGTCAAAAACCAAAACCCTACGGGAGAGTCCGACCTCCGGGGCGCATGATAGTAATATCGCGCTCTTTAAGCCGTCTGTTTGAACCTAGAATCAGTTCTACTGAGAATCCCGCACTATAATTTTTTATCAGCCTGTTGGGAGTATGTCAATCCTGTAAATACCTTTTCTGCCGGTCCAGTCATATAAATTTTTTGGTCTGTAGTTGACCATTCAATCTCCAAACAACCTCCTGGTAGTTCAACTGTAACTTGACTATTGCACCTTTGAGTTAAAACACCTGCTACTACTGATGCACAAGCACCTGTACCACAAGCTAGAGTAGCACCAGCACCTCTCTCCCATACTCGCATTTTGACATATTTTGGGCTAATAACTTGAATGAATTCTGTATTAATGCGTTCTGGAAATACTGAATGATGTTCAAATTGAGGACCAACTGTTTCTAGTGCTATAGCACTAACATCTTCCACAAAAGTTATACAATGGGGGTTTCCCATACTGACACAGGTGACAGACCAAGACTTTCCAGCTACTTCTAGAGGTAGAGCGACAACTTTTTCATCCGCATTACCTAAAGTTGTCGGTATTTCCGATGCCAATAATCTGGGTTGTCCCATATCAACTGTGACTTGGCCATCAACTTGTAATTCGGGAACTATTAGACCTGCGCCAGTATGGATATTATATTTACCCTTGTTATTATTTTCTAGTTCTGCTATAAATTTAGCCAAACATCTAATCCCATTTCCACACATTTCTGGTTCGGAACCATCAGAATTAAAAATCCGCATGGTATAATCTGCCTGCTGTTCTCCGGGCAGGACAAAAATTACACCATCTGCTCCAATCCCAAAATTGCGATCGCATAATTTTATTGCTTGTTCTGGTGTTAGTATAGGCTGTGATTGGTGACGATTATCAATCAAAATAAAATCGTTTCCCAGACCATGATACTTAGTGAATGATATTGTCATTATGATGCTCCAATAAAATAATTTAGATGGGAATTTCCTGTGATACAGAACAAATTAGAAAATATCTTAAATACTAAATAGTAAATACTTATTATGTCTGATTTTGATACCAGTTTGCCTAGTACGCGCCAAATTCAAACCTATATCAAAGAGAAAAAAGAAGTAGAAATGAAACTAATTACTAATGACCTCCATGTAGGAAAAGTTTCCTGGCAAGACCAATATTGTATATGTCTTTTAGATCAGTATGACTTACCAATTCTAATTTGGCGACAAGCTATTGTTTATCTCAAACCCAAAAACTAATGTTGATTTACACAGGTCATTTCAGTTATCAATTATCAGTTAGCCTCCTCGGTCGGAACTACGTTAACAGTTAGCTACGCATATATTTGCTCCGCATTCCGCAGGAAAAAGCCTCCTCGGTCGGAACTACATTATCATTGACCACCGCCTGAAGTCGGTAGCTTGACTAGCAGGCATATTTTAATTTTCATCCCCTTGTAGGACGACAGCCAGTGGCG
>CAJICP010000523.1_pt1 | contig 15475 bp, 7 predicted proteins | sample 9199641 | NCBI WGS metagenome assembly CAJICP01 (sample SAMEA7708340, study PRJEB35096) | sediment metagenome | biome: marine neritic benthic zone biome [ENVO:01000025]; feature: sediment [ENVO:00002007]; material: shallow marine sediment [ENVO:03000034] sea grass bed [ENVO_01000059] ... | reverse complement strand
TTAATTTCAGAATTTCTGGCAAAAATGACTACCGTCAGGAATGTTGAAAGATTGGTAAATCAGAAATAAAAATCTGATTCACTTCTGTTGTGGCATACGCAATAAAAGTTTTTGCCGAGGTTAATGGCGGAATTTCTGGCAAAAGTGGCTGTGGGAGGTTAGGGGAAAATTAACAAATCAGAAATAAAAATCTGATTTATCTCTGTTGCGGCATACGCAATAAAAGTTTTTGCCGAGATTAATGGCGGAATTTCTGGCAAAAGTGGCTGTGGGAGCTTAGGGTAAAATTAACAAATCAGAAATAAAAATCTGATTTATCTCTGTTGCGGCATACGCAATAGAAGTTTTTGCTGAGGTTAATATCTGAAGTACATATTAGATAACCTGCATTTTGATTGTGGGAAAAGAGTAATTGTGTTAAAAACTTTGTTATTAGTAGTTTCTCAAAAATATATTCATAAGTTGATTAGTCTAAGGAAAATTTCAAGGATTCAAATTCAAGTGAACAATTACCAAAAATATTTGAGATTAAAAACAGATAGGCGATCGCCACAAATATGCAAAGCCTCATTAACCAAACTGACACTCAATGAAAAATATTTTCCAGAAAACCTACTAACTCCTTCCTTATATAAGATACTAACTTCTTCCTTATTCCCCCTTCCTTCTTCCTTTTTTATTGAATAATTCCTGTTGTAAACGATAAATTATTGTATCCGGTTCTACCTGACTCAAAATATCCTGAATAACTATATCTTGCCCTAAATATCCCCAAGTACAACCCCTTTCCAAATAAACTTTAGTAGCTCTCCCAATAGCATAAGTTCCATAAGCAGCTATAGAAGCTTGAGTAATAGCAACTCCAGCATAAGAAGTAATATCAATTTTTCCTAAACCTAATAATAAACTACTTCCCAAATCACCCAACAATATACCACCAGCACTAAAAATAATTATTTTCCAAAGTTTACCTGCTTCATAGCTAGTCATCGGCAAATTATAAAGACGAGACAAAGAGCGAATTAATGCTAAATCTATTACTGTCGTTCCAACTACATCAATAATGGAAATAGGATTAATAGCAATAGCCAAAGCTTTATACTTAGCAAAATTCCAAATTAAATCATCAGCTTCATTTTGTTTAATTTTAACAGTTTGATGAGCAATACTTACCTCAGCTTCTCTAGCTTGAAGTAAAGAATTTAAAGCTAAAAGCGATCGCCCCTCCCGCTCTAAAATAGTAATTATTTTCTGTCGTAACTCATCTATTCGAGGAGGCAAAGTTTCCCATTCGTGAGTCACATTACCATCAGACCATTCAATTTTTACAGGTATAGGGGTTGGCTCTGCTGCCACCATTACTACTTCTGAAGCAGGGTAAATATTTTCTAATTCTGCTGACTGATGAACAGCAATATTTTGCAAATTTTGATAAATTTCTTTTAACTCTGTTTCTGAATATAAATCAATTTTATTAAATACTAAAATCAAGGGCTTTTTAGCTTTTCGTAACTCAGACAAAGCATCATATTCAGTCCGGGTAATATCCCCAGAAACAACAAATAAAATTAAATCAACTTTACGAGCAATTTCTCTAGCCATTTCTCCCCGAATTTGACCTGCCACTTCATCTAATCCAGGAGTATCTATTAAATCTACTTTTGCTACTTCTTGTTGATGAGAATTAACAAAAATATTGGGAGTCCATCTAATCGAACGCGGCCATTGAGTTACACCATTGAGAGGACCTGTTTCCAATATTTTTTCACCTAATAAAGCGTTTAAGACTGCTGACTTACCACGACTGACCAGACCAAAAACAGCTATTTGAATTACTCCTTGGTCGAGCTTATCAATATTAGATTTTAATAGGTCTAATTGAGTTTTAATAGTAGATGATAATTCAGGGTCGGTTGCTTTTTGTGCGGCATTTTGCAACACAGAATATCTATTTAAAGCTTTTCGTAAACTTGCTCTAGCTCGCTTCCAGTGAAGTTGACCTTGTTTACGATTACTTTCTGTTGGTTGAGAATTTTCTGTAATTATTTCCGGGTAAATATTTGAGTTATTCAAGGTTAAATTAAAGTAGAAAATTTAAGTATATATATTAGTCTAAGCTCCCGCGACCGACAGCCATGAAAATAATATAACTACTATGGGTAATAGTTTTGACAAAAGCTACTCTGCGATGCGCTGATAGCTATAGTTATGAACATAACATAGATTAAATTTAGTGAAAAAAATGGTTTAATATTACTCAATACCCCAACTAGCCAACCGTTCTTTAACAGATTTTATTGGCAAGGCTAAACTAGAACCTGCTTCATTTTCAAATGTCCATAGTGGGACATTTAAAGCACAAGTTAATCCAGAACACTCTTTTTGATACTTTGCCAAAACACCTACTACTTGATTATCAGCAGTTAATACCGGACTCCCGGACATCCCTGGAGCTGAGTAACTAGAGAACATCAATTTTTGGTCTATTTCTCTGATATATTCCCCAACAAAAACCTTCCAATTACCTCGACGAGGATGTCCAATACTGCGGACGAAGGTAGGAATAACAACATCCTCATCTGACATTGGCAAGGGTTGAATATCTTCGGGAATATTGTTAACTTCTAATAATGCTAAATCCAGTGCATCTTTTGCTGAAGTTTTATTCACAACTTTGGCAAGTTGTCGCTGCCGATATTTCCCTGCTGGTGGTTGGCTATAAAATTCGACTTCGATTTTTTCCTCAACTTCTTGGTTATTTTGAGTCACAACATGACTGTTAGTAACTATCCAAGCTTTTGAACCCTCTCGCTTGACTACCCAACCAGTACCCCACCCCCAAGAAGGCGGACTTTTGTGAATAATTTTGACTATAGACCTTTTCAAATTAACTAAGGGTTCTTCTTCTTGAGTGGGTAAGTTTTCTGCTCCTTCAAAAAGCTTGGAGTGTTGCTCATTAGCTAACATTCTTTCTGCTTCTTTGAGCAAAAATTTAGCATTCCAATAGTTAGGGTCTATGGCTAAAGATTTTTGACATTGAGCGATCGCTTCTGATAATTTACCTTGTGCTTGCAAGACATAACATAACTGTTGATAACTTGACTTATTTTCTGGGTCTATTTCGATTAGTTGCTTGTAGATTTCCACTGCATCTGATAACCTTTCTTTTGCTGTAAGATAGTCTCCAAAATTACTATAAGCATCTCTTTTATTATCACTACAATAGCAGGTAAGTTTTTTACCATCGTGGTCGTAGTAGTGACAAAATAATAAGTATTTATCAGCATGATTAAAACTTATTTCAACAGCTTTTTTCCAAAGGTTAATAACTTCGTCAATTTTTCCGTGTTTGTCTAAAATTGGGAGAAGTTCCCAGTAAAAATGAATGCTATCTGGATTAATTTCTATTGCTTTTTGGTAAGCAGCGAGCGCCTCCTCCAATTTGTCTTGTTGATACCTCACATCGCCGATATTATGGTAGGCATAGAAATTATTTTTATCGGCTTCGATTGCTTTTTGATAATGGTTGAGAGCTGCCTCTAATTTACCTTGTTTTTTGAGAATATTGCCGATGCTGTTATAAGCATAAGAGTTTTGAGGCTCAATTTGAATTGCATTGCGGAATTGGGCAATGGCTTCTTCTAATTTTTCCTGTTCAAATAAAGTATTAGCTAGCAAACTGTAGGAGTAAGCAGTAGGTTTTATATCAATAGCTTTTTGGAAATTTTTAATCGCTTTTTCGAGTTCTCCTTTACTTGCCAAAGCTTTACCAAGTTCATTATAAATACCGGGATAAATTTTTCCACTTTCAAGAACTTCTTGATAACTAGCGTTCGCCTCATCTAATTTACCTTGTTGGTAATAAATATTACCAATTTCCATATAAACTTTTCCATAAAAATAATCGCTTATAAAAGATATTTTCATATTTTCTATAGCATTTCGATATGCTTCGATTGCCTCATCCAATTCTCCTTTTTGTTTTAGTGAATCACCTAACCCCATGTAACTTTCAAAAATCTTATAATAAGAATAATTTTTGCTAATTTCGATAGATTTTTTGTATCCTTTGATGGCTTGATTTAATTTCCCTTTTTCTCTAAAAATTTCAGCAATCTCAAAATAATACCAACTTCTTTCTGGAGCATATTTAATTGCTTTTTGATAGTTAGCGATCGCTGCATCTAGTTTGCCATCTCTTGTTAGTGCAAGAGCTAAACCTGCATAAGCATCTGGTAATTTAGGCTCGATTTTAATAGCTTTTTTAAAAGCTTCTATTGCCTGCGGTATTGCTTTAATTCTTTCATTCACATTTACATCTAAATGTGATATAGCATTAAAAGTTCTACCAAGACCAACGTAAGCTTCTGCATGATTAGGCTCGATTTCAATAGCTTTTTGGAACACTGCTAATAATTCATGGGAATGTGGCCCTAGTACCGTTTGTTGTAACTCATTTGCCAGTCTCATATAAGCACTAACATTATCAGGTATTACATCAATAGATTGGCGGTAAACTTTATGAGCTTCATCATAGTTTTTTTTCTGTGTTAATACCCTTCCTAAATCCCAGTAAACTTGAACATTATCACTTTTAACCTCAATACTTTGTCTATAAGCAACAATTGCCTCATCAACTTTCTCTTGTTTCTCTAAAACTTTCCCCTTAACTCGATAAAAACCAGCAGTAATCTCCTTAGCAAAAAAAGGTAAAGCTATACCTCCAGACACAACTAATACCAACATTAATAACTTAATAGTTTTTTTTGATAAGTGTAGATATCTAAGCATTTTCTTACTCTGAAAATTTTATCTAACATAGTCTTTGGTCGTAAAATTGATAAATTAAGTCTCTCTATTGCCTAACTACCAAAAAAATATTAACTAAATTCTTCAGTTAGACTTCGAGAAAATCAAAATTAGGTCAGCTATTAGACTTAGCAAAATTCTCAAAACTGAAGAATTAACTAGAGCTAGCAAACCGACCTATAAAATTTCCCTGATCATCCCTATATCTATAGTTAAAAATTATTGTGCTATCCTCTTCCTTTTATCAGTATTATTCTGCTTGAGCTTGCACAACCTGCAATTTTTTCTCCTGTGGCAAAACATGACTCATCACTAGGGGAACAAAAGACTTTAAGAAATTATTTTCTTGAGTTTTGCTAAATACGCTTTGAATAATTTTTCCTAACTTCTCAATATTCACAGAATTACTATCTTTTTGAGTAGGGAAATATTCTACTAAACTAATACCTGCTACTCTGGTCAGATAAGCAGCACTAACAGCTTGAATTGCACCACCTGCGACAAAAGTTACAGTGTTACTTTTGAGGAGAGTAGTTAATGTTTTAGTAGATAGTTCTACTAATCCCAGTTTTAACATTAACTCTGCCATAGTACCTGCTACTTGTTTACCTTGCTCTAGGGAAATTTTTTGCTCATATATAGCACTTAAGTCTACTATTAATTGAGCATTTATAGCTGCCGTTGCTAATAAGTCTAAAGCAGGAACTGGATTAGCAAATGCTGTAGCGGCAGCTATCCATTGATATTGTTCAATTATAGGAATAGCAAGTTCTTTTCTGATTTGATTTAAAATATTTTTGGCTTCTAATCTAACTATTTCTGCTTTTCTTTTAGTAGTTGCCCAGACTAATTTTTCCTTTTCTTGCTCTAATATTTGATTCAGTTTTTCTGTCAATCCAGATATTTCTGGTAATGGTTTTTCTATAGATTCTTGAATAGTGCCATCCTGCTGATATTTTCGCACCTTAATAGAGTTAGGTCTGGCAGAAATTACGACTAAATTTTCTTCTGAATAAATAGTCGATAATGTCTCTTTTAGTTTTTGGATGATTTGAGGTTTTTGGTCTGGCAAATATAAGTCTTGTTTATTCCAAATTAGGATAAAACGTTGACCAAGAGTTGTTAGTTTTGATAAAGCTTGAAATTCTGAATCTATTAAGTCACCTGTAGTGAGAAATAATATCAAGTCGTAAGGTGATAGAGGTAAAAGTTGAGTATCCTCATTTATTGTTATCCATTCTGACTGCCACGTTATATCAGTAACTTCTACTTTTGGAGAATTTGTAGATATCCACTGAGACTTTAATATTTCAGTCAAAGCAGTTTTACCAACTCCCTGATTACCTGTAACAACTATACTTAATTCTTGTCTTTCTAATTCCTGAGCAAGAGTTGTTACTTTTTGGCGTAGTTGACTAATATCATTACCTATTTTTTCAGACTTATTAATACCTTCTACTTCCAAAGAAAGTTTATCTATAGTAGTAGTCAATAAAGCGATCGCCTTTTCAGCAGCTTCTTTTGTTGGTGATGGGATTATAGTTGGTTTCTGGGGGGGGAGAGATTTTGGTCTTTTTAATAACCAGACTCCCAGACTTGCTGCCATAATTCCTAACATAGCAGTTCCACCAAATTCTGCCACGGAATTTTGGACACTATCTAATAACCATAACAGTAGAGATAATCCTATTCCCCCTACTAAGATTGGTCTTTGCAATTTTACAGCCATTTTTATTATCCTCGCAAACTCCCTTGGTTATTCATTTTATCATATTTTGCTTGTTGTTATCTCATTCTTTTTCTCATACTAAGCGTAATCTTTGCTGGAGAATATGTGGATATACAAGTCTGGTTTCTTCATTAAATACTTCAATCTGATATTTTCAGGAAATAAACCAGACTTCTTTGTTGGAGAATATGTGGATATACAAGTCTGGTTGATTCAGTAAATATAATAATCTGACATTTTTAGCCAATAAATCAGACTTTTTTGTTGGAGAATATGTGGATATAGAAGTCTGGTTGATTCAGTAAATATAATAATCTGACATTTTTAGCCAATAAATCAGACTTTTTTGTTGGAGAATATGTGGATATAGAAGTCTGGTTGATTCAGTAAATATAATAATCTGACATTTTTAGCCAATAAACCAGACTTCTTTGTTGGAGAATATGTGGATATAGAAGTCTGGTTGATTCAGTAAATATAATAATCTGACATTTTTAGCCAATAAACCAGACTTCTTTGTTGGAGAATATGTGGATATAGAAGTCTGGTTGATTCATTAAATACTTCAATCTGAAAAATTCAACAAATAAGCTCGACTTCTGACTTATTCTTTCTCCTCAAACCCCTAGTCTGACAAAGTTGACTTAACACGGGAAGCTGCTTTTTCTGGTTTTTCAATAGTTGGGAAAACTAACACACTATTAATATTAGAATTATTCACTAATTCCTCAAGACGATGTAATTGCCCATCGCTAATTGCAATACCATCATATTTTTTCACATAATTTAATTCTTCTTTAAAGTTATCGTCATTATAGACTTGAATAAAGACTCGATCTACTGACCATTTTTCCCAGTCAGCAGCAAAATATTTTTTTGCCCAATAAGGGTTATGATGACATATATCAAAACTAACTGAGTTGTTAGCTTTTTTCATTTCTTTGATCATTCGCTGCGTAAAATTTGTTAAGTTAGTTGTCCGATCTACTTTTCCTGGTAATTCTGCATGATACCCCAGATAATCATCCCATTGAACAGCATCGATTTTTGGATATTTTTTGACAAATTCAACTAAAATATTGGTAAAGAAATTAGCCACTTCTTCTAATTCTACATCTAAGACATAATGCTCAATTCCATCGTAGGTTTTATCCACTCCAGGTACTATCCATTTTTTGGCGATCGCTAAGTCAAAAATAGGACTATTTTTATCTATTTTAATGCCTTTCTCAAAGTAAGCATGAACTTCCATTCCTTGTTTATGTGCTTCATCAATTAACCAGACTAACCATTTTTCGTTAAATTCATTCGGACAACTTTTTGCTCCTAGTATTTGTGCCATTACTTCACTTTTGTACATAGTGCAGCCATTTCCCCAAACTCCATGAATTATGGTATTAAATCCTTGATTTTTGTAATAACGAACTCTGTCACGAATTGTTTTTTCATTGGCATTATTGGTAACGTAATAACGACTTAAATATATGCCTCTAATTTCTTTTTTCTCCCAAGGAGTTAAAGTTTTTTCATTGAAGGAATTATTCTTAGGTTGAATTGGATTAACAGTTTGTTTTGGAGAAGGAGTTGGTAATGGTGTTTCTATTTTAGAAGAGTTTGGTTTATTTTTAGTTACTTCTGGTTGAGATGGTTTAGTTTGAGTTAATTCTTCATCCTTTTTTTCTGAATAAGGAGTTGGTAATGGTGTTTCTATTTTAGAAGAGTTTGGTTTATTTTTAGTTACTTTTGGTTGAGATGGTTTAGTTTGAGTTAATTCTGTTTCCTTATTTTCTGGAGAAGGAGCGGGTAATGGTTTTTCTGTTTTAGGTGAGTCTGGTGAATTTTTAATTACTTTTGGTGGAGATGGTTGGGTAGGAGTTAATTCCGTTTCTTTTGATTTTAAAGAAGTTTCTTGCTCCGTTGATTTTTCTTGAGAGTTTAAAACGGAAATAGGTAGATTAGGAAACTTTGCATGGAGCCAAGAAACCACAGAATTATTAGATACAACTTGAGACAAATTAATATTATTTCTCTGGATAAACCACCAGTAACTTCCTCCTAAAATCATCAAAAAAATTAGAATTTCTACAAAACACCCCGAATCAAAAAGACGAGAGGAATCCTGATTTTTTTTGGCCATAATAAAATATTGATAAAATTGGATGAGATTTTTTCTATTTAGTTAATCTCAATCTAATTTAACCCTCCAGAATAACTACGCGGAAAAAAAAATTCTTATTAAATAAATACAATCTCTGACTAAGAAATTTCAGAAAAAATCAGAAATTCAGGATAGGAGTGTCTGTATTGCCTACTATACTAATACCAGTTTGATAAATGTTTGCTACAAATAAATTTTAGGTATGCTGATTGAGAAACTAAATCTTAAACGAGCTTCTGCTGCCTATTACTGTCATTGCCAGGGGGGTTGAGAAAGCAATTATTTTGGCTTACCCAATTATTAACCCCTGTGGCAATCTTTGCTATAGCAGTTAGGTTGAGAGATTGGGTCAGTTGAGAATCTGCTTTTTCCAGGAGGTTAACTTTTTTTATTATCGTCTTGCTATCGCAAAGCTGCGCTAAGGTAATGACAATATCAGACTCTCTTTATGCCATCTTTATAAATTAGCTCTAGCCAAAATAAGACGGTTCATTTCCTGGTTTCCATTTAATATTACAACCAATACTTGGCTTTTGTTCTTTACCTACATTTTTTCCTGCTAAAACTTCATCTAAAGCTGCCCTTAAATCACTTCCCGTTACTGGTTTTTCATTACTAGGACGACTATCATCTAATTGCCCTCTATATACTAATTTAAAATCAGCATCAAATAGGAAAAAATCAGGAGTACAAGCAGCAGTATAAGATTTTGCTACCTCCTGAGTTTCATCAAAACAATAGGAAAAATTAAATCCTAATTCTAATGCCATTTCCTTTAGTTTATCTGGAGCATCATCAGGGTTACTTTCAATATTATTGGAACTAATCGCGACAATTCCCACATCTTTTGAAACATAATCCTTGCCAATTTTAGCAAGTTCTGATTGAACGTGCTTAACAAAAGGGCAATGACGACAAATAAACATTACTAACAGTGCTTTTTTTCCCTGGAATGTTGATAGGGAAATCATCCGATCGGAAATTACATCTAATAACTGAAAATTTGGCGCTGGAGTTGCCAATGTCAGCATTGTCGAAGCTGTTAAAGCCATAGTTACTCCTGTATAATTTTCTTTCTAGAAAAAAACTACCACATTTTTTGCCAAGTTGGTAAAAATGATAAATTTTATCTTGATAACTACTAATATAGCAATTAGCCGTCACCTATCAGCTTTATTTTTTTTCCTTTTGTAGTTCTGTTTTCTAGGTTATTTACTGGAGTTTATAAACATAAAAACTTCTATATTTTTTACTCTTACCTGGAAACAGATGTAAGGAATTAGTTTTTTCCCGACAAAAATTTCTATATGCTTGATTTCCTGTTGCCTATTGCCTGTTTTCTGTTCCCTGATTTAAGACACTCTTTGTAATGGAATTTCGACTATAAAAGTAGTTCCTTTACCAACTTCACTTGCAACATCTATTTTTCCACTATGCAACTCGACACACTGTTTAACAATTGATAATCCTAATCCTGTTCCTTCTATTTTGCCTACATTACTTGCTCTGTAGAAAGATTCAAATAATCGTTTTTGGTTTTCAGTTGGAATACCTATTCCCTCGTCTTTAATTAAAAAAATAGCTTTTTGATCGTTCAAATTCAACTGAAAATCTACCTTACCTCCTGTCGGTGAATACTTAATAGCATTTGATAACAAATTATTTAAGATATGCCTAATTAGTTTCTCATCTATCAAGAAAAATTGAACCTCATTCTTGCCAGATTTAGACTTAGATTTTATGGAAAAATTTTTGTTAACTGTAAAATCAATAGTATGCTTATTACTAGCAGTAACTTTAATTGAGCTGACAATATAATTACAGAGTTTAATCAAGTCAATAGGTGCTGGTTTATATTTCAGTTTTCCAGCATCCGCTTTACCAATAAACCTCACATCATTTAGCAACTCTAGCATTTCTTGTGTAGACTCTTCAATGTATCTTAAATATTGATTTTTTTCAGCTTCAGTAATTTTAGATTCGTAAGTTTGTAGCAGCTGAGTAGATAATAATACTGTATTCAAAGGATTACCAAATTCGTGAGTAACCATTGAGAAAAAACGACCTCTTAATTCTCTCAAATCTCGTTCTTCTTCCAAAGCTTGACGTATTTCGTCTTCCTCCTTTTTGCGCTCTGTAATATCTCGACCTATATAAACAAAATTTTGTACTCCTTCTACATCTGTTTGAATCACTGAACAAGAGAATTCAACAATAATTTTTTCTCCGGTTTTATTCTGACAAATTAATTCTACTTCTTGAGATACTTTTTCTTGTAATAACAAATGTTTTTTGCGTGCTTTATGTAGTAATTTTTCTTGGGGAATAATCAGGGAAATTTTTTTGCCTACTAATTCTTCTTTGTTATACTCAAACAGAATTTCTGCTGCATGATTAACAATTTTAATTACTCCCGAACTTGTTGTCACCAATAAAGCATCTGCCATAGAAGTAATGATTTTATTGATGTAATCTTCAGAAGCCGTCAAAGCACTTAATAAAAGATGAGATTCATTAGCACTTTGAATTAGCTGCTGCTGCATTATCATTTTTTCTGTGACATCTTCGACCAAAACTATTAAGTTTTTTGCTAGGGAATTTTCATTCAAACTAGAAATTACAGATATATTCATATATACAGAATATTCCTGTTCTGAACACCTAGCTATTCCCTCATACTCAAAATTTTCTCTCTCTTCATTAATAATTTCCTCCAGTATTTTTTCACACCCTATTAATTCAGGAAAACTACTCCGAATATCTTCACCCGGAACTGCTAATTCTGGAAGTTCAGCAAATCTTTTTAACCCATTTGATACTTCTAAAATTTTTAACTGTGAATTAATCATCAAATACTCTGTTTGAGAAGATGCTAAAAGTTTTTGAAACAGGCTAATCATATAATACCAATTTAATAAAATAATGTTACAAATAAGTACCTGTGCCAAATTAATTTAACATTTGTAAGTAGGGAACAGGGAACATTTAACTGGGAATACTTAACTGGGAACAAAAAATATACTTGTATACTTGAGCAGTAGATCTAAAAATAACTTGGCTTACCTACTTAACCTGACCATCAAATATACAATTAATTTTGCTTGACTACTTAGTATAGGTAAGGAAGAAGAAAGAAGTAAAAAGGAAGAAGAAACAAGAGCGAATAATTAATAATTTTTACTTGAAAGCCTCTCCTTTTCAGGAGAAAAAAGCGGTCGTTAGCGGAGCTTCCCGTAGGGTGGGATGGCGCACTTCGGAGCGGCTCTGCAAGAGCTGGTCTCCTCGCTTTTGTCCAATCGACCAAGAGAAGAAAAAATTTTCCTTTTAGTCAAGAAGAGGTAATTATTAATTGTTAACTGTTAATTGTTAATTATTTAAAGAAAGTCAGGAAAAAAGTCTCTTAATTAATTCACATTTGCACCGATTAGATAAATTCGCATTCCCATTGACAGTAAAGAAATTTAAAATTTAATCAATTGTAGCAATCTTTATTCCAATTGGTATAATTTACATTATCGTCGCTACGCTGCCGTTGGGTGTTATACTATTTATCATGCATTAATGCTGCTTCGTAACAACTACTTTATGGTGAGCGTATTTTTCCCTAACATTTAACACCTAACACCTAACATTTTATTTCGGTTTAATCCCCATTTAATTGAACCTAAAACCTAAAACCTACAACCTTCTTCAATTACACTGACAGAGTGAATTTTCGTCATGCTATTTTTGCTATCATTCTAGATGATAATTGATGAAATATCTTATCTACATTTTCGCCAGTTTTAGCAGATGTATTATATGTGGCGATGACTCTTTCATCTTCCTGATGATTAAATTGGGATAATAAGTGATTGATTATTTCTGTATCAACTAAGTCAGATTTATTCAAAGCTAATATAACTACACCTTGAGAATTTATTGATAAAAATAATTCTAATCTTTCGGAAAGGTTATCTATAGTTTCTTGGCGAGTCACATCAGCCACAACTATTGCCCCACTAGCTCCTTGTAAATAAGTCGGAGCGATAGTCTTAAATTTAGTATGACCTTCTAAATCCCAAATTAATAGCTGCAAAGAATTATTTTTTACTGCTTCTATGCTGAGTAAATCTACTTTTTTACGAGAAATTTTTACTCCCACTGTGGAAAGATATTGGTCACTAAACTGTCGATCAACAAACTGACGAATGAGGCTAGTTTTTCCCACACCAAAATCACCAACAAGACAAATTTTTTTCGATATCATAGTTATAGCTAGTTCTCTTTTTCCCTGGGTTCAAACAACTCAAATGTTACGCACCTGCTTAACAATAGTGGCTGGTTATACTCCACATCTTGAGGAGAGTTTGTTTGTCCAGTTACTTCTAATCGTCTGGCGTCCACTCCTTGTTTTACCAAAGCATCCCTAACCGTATTTGCTCGTTTAATGGCCAATTCTTGGTTGATAATTGGGTCGCCAGTACGATCTGTATGACCTATTATCCTAAGATGTTTTTGAGGGTATTGACTGAGAAATTCTTGAATCTGGGCCATTGTCTCTGTATAAGCAGGCTCAAGTTGAGCTGAACCCAGATTGAAGTAAATGCGAGTTCTCAGTTTCAATGGGCTAAGTTTAATTGTGCTAATAACAGATTTGATTCCAGGAACTTGCTCCATCTTACGAATAATTGTCTGAGCATCTGCCATATCCATCACTGTTCCATCTACTGTCACTTTATCTTCTGTATACCCAGTGGTGATGGACACACCTTCCATTTGATTTAATGCTTTTGTGATTCGACCTACTTCAGCACTTATTTCTGAGGGGTCGGGTGGTACTTCTATAGCTACTATTTGATTATCTAGTTCTAAATTAGAAATACTAGCTTCTTTTTGGGCTATTTTTACTGCTTTATTTCGTAGGTTTTGATTTGGCAGTCGTCCAGTTAAAGTTAAAGAACCTCTTTTTACTTCTGCATTTAAACGATAAAAAGCTAATTCTGGAACATCCGCCCAAGCTTGAGTAGTTCTTGCTTCAACACTGCGATAAATTCTACTGTAATATTGATAAATTCCCCAAGGTATTAATATTAAACTCAAAATTAATCCACTAACTATTAATAAGGCAGTGGGAGGTTTAGAAATAGATAGTTTCTGATTTTCTTGTATATCTATATCTATTAATGCCTTTAGTAATAATTTAATTGAGCTAGGAATAGTATCTGGGTCTCCTGCAAAATTTTTAATATCTTGATCGTAATCTATCAAAATATTGCTAAGTGTTTGTCGTAATTCTTTAATAAATGACTTATTGGGTTCTCCCCTAATTACTACTGCTAAATAACAATGTCCGGCAACTTCTAAGATAATTTTTGAATCTCCATATTCAATCTCATTCAATTCTGAAACATCTCCAGATTGGACAATACAATCATTCACAAAACTCCGGATAGCTGTTAACATTCCTGCCACCATTTCTGATTCTAATCTCTCTCGTCCAAACCGTTGAGCTTCGGCAATTACTAAGCCAGATTGTTTGTGAATTAAAAATACCGCTTGGACAGTAAAAACCATTATTTCTGAGATGATAAGTTCTGCTTCAGAAACCCCTTGAAAAATTGCTTTGATTTTCCGTTTTATTCCCTTGAAGCTAAATGTTTCTGAAATTTTGTGGTTAATTTCTCGAATTGCTTCTGCCATGTATTTAGAAATGGTACTGCCAATGACAGGATATAAAGCGTCAACGATAGAATTTTGCTCTAAGACAATTTGCTTTTTAATTGCTGTACCCATTTCTGGTGCTAATGCTTGGGAAATTTGTCGCCGATCAATTCTAATTTGTTCTCTAATTGCAGCTCCCATTTCTGGTCCTAATGCTTTGGCAATTTCTTGAGGATAATTTTGTATTGCATAGGAAATTGCGACTGGCAATAAAGGTGCTAATGCCGAACTTATTGCTTGTTGGTCTTGCTCGGTTTTCTTGGTAATAATGATATCTATGATTGGTGCTAGTACCTCTGCCATTACTTGAGGTTCTAGCTTAATTTGTGTTTCTATTGAAGGTGGTAATAGTGGGGCTAATGCTGAGGTTATTGCTTGTTGGTCTTGTCTAAATCTTTTTTGTATGGCTTGCTCGATAACTGGGGTAATTGTCTCTAGAATTTCTGCTTCTGTTTGACCTAAATGATTGAATAAGTTTTCTGATAATAAAGGGTTTAGTATATTTTTTAATTCATCTTGATGATAATTAAAATTTTGTTTTCTCAGGTTAGTATTTAGCTTTCTAATTAATTTCGCTACTTGTGAACCAAATAAAAGATTTTGTAGAGATTCAAATGCTTCGACATCATATTGTTGGTGAGATTCTGATAAGTCTGATGATTTTGCCTGGACAGGTAATGGTTTTTCTCTGCCTAGTATTTCTTTTTGATTATCTGTAGATTTACTCTCTATATTAATAACATTGTCGGAATTGTCAGCGGAATTTTTTGTGATGCTCTGATGGATTGAATCATCATTTTTTTCGGTCTGATTAGTTTCCGTTGTGAGAAAATTTGCACCCTTTTCAGATTGGATAGACTCTTCTGGCAATTCTGCCGGAAAACTAACTAGATTAATAACATTGTCGGAATTGTCAGCGGAATTTTTTGTGATGCTCTGATGGATTGAATCATCATTTTTTTCGGTCTGATTAGTTTCCTTTGTGAGAAAATTTGCATCCTTTTCAGATTGGATAGACTCTTCTGGCAATTCTGCCGGAAAACTAACTAGATTAATAACATTGTCGGAATTGTCAG
>CAJICP010000470.1_pt1 | contig 15694 bp, 14 predicted proteins | sample 9199641 | NCBI WGS metagenome assembly CAJICP01 (sample SAMEA7708340, study PRJEB35096) | sediment metagenome | biome: marine neritic benthic zone biome [ENVO:01000025]; feature: sediment [ENVO:00002007]; material: shallow marine sediment [ENVO:03000034] sea grass bed [ENVO_01000059] ... | reverse complement strand
TGAACAGTTATAAATAAACGACCGAGGAGTCAGGAGTCAGGAGTCAGGAGTCAGGAGTTAGGAGTTAGGAGTTAGGAGGGAAGAAAGAATGAAGAAAGAGGAGGAGAAGGAGAAAGTTTTTTTATCACTAATTATCCGGACATGATATAAGATCAAGTCCGTTGGTATCGTTTTTGTAAACCCTTGGGAAATATCTCCTCAAGTTTAGGTTGTTTCCTTATCAGCAAAACCTTGTAGGGGACGTTCCTAGGAACGTCCCTACTGTGGTCTACCGGGCAGGAAAGCCGCTGTAAATGCTAAACAGCTTAACTACTATACTTCTTTAGCTAATAAAAATAGGCCTGCATCATGGCCAAGCCAATGTTGAGTCATCATTATTTTTTAGAGTGATTTATATTTCTCAAGTAAAGTGGCGATCGCTCAAAAATTATCCTTAGTTTTTTTCTGCTCAAGTAGTTGCTTTTCTGACTTTATCAGCATAATCTTGAGGACGAAATTTCCTAAAATTTTGCAAAGCTAACTGTCGTAAACTTGGAGGTAGATAAGATAATATTAAACCAAATTTAGCCTTCAATGAACTGCCTAGTATTTTGCTTGACTCTTGTAATAATTCTCTTCCTTTGTTACTATCACCCTTCTCAATTAATCTAATGCCTAACATTTGTTTCGTATCTGCTAACTTAACTAAACGTAATTTTTCCAATTCTCGATCGTCAAATTTATAACTATCAATACAGAAAACCTTAGCAGATAAAAAGTGAATATCTTGTTTTAAACTTGTTTGACGGTTATGAAAACGATATTCCATCAGATATTCGGGAATAAAATATCCTACCTTACCTTCTACTGCTAATCTGACTAGCAAATCAAAGTCTTCACATCCATCTGCTGCTGGGCGCATATAATTAACTTCTTGTAGACAGGAGCGACGAAACAAAGTCGAACCTACCTGTAAACTTTGGTATTGAAATGTTTCTTTAACCAAGTTAGGAATAATTCCTTGTGCCAATTTATCTTTTCCCCACTTAGCTGCATTCTCTCTAGTGGCAGTTTCTTCCCGTTCACTTTTTTCATTAATAACCCAATGACTTGTACAGACAAAATCAACATTTTGCATCTCATCTAATACTGCCACAGTTTTCTCCAGAAACTCTGGAGTTAGGGCATCATCATCATCAAATTTGATAAAATAATCTCCTGTAGCAGCATCGAAACCAGAGCGCATATTTTTACTACGTCCAATATTTTGAGGATGTTGAATATACCGAATTCTAGAATCATTCCACTGACTGACTATTTCAGCAGTATTATCTTTTGAACCATCATCAGTTATGATTAATTCAAAATCTTTGTAAGTTTGATTCAAAACACTATTTACTGCATAAGGTAGTAAATTTGCTCGGTTATAGGTGGGGATGCAAACGCTAACTTTTGTCATAAGGAATTACAGAATTTATGATAGAGTTTTAATAGATAATTAACCTGATTTTGAATGATAACTAATGGTTAAAAGCTGCTTTATTATTACTTACTTATTTATTTATTAAAGATTCTGTACCAGGAAGATGACCAAATATTCGTTCTGAATATTCCAATACTTCCTGATTCGTAAAAAACTCCTTGTACTGAGGATTATCAGACATTTTTTGCCATCGGTTTAAAACATCCATTGATGTTGCTTTGCCATCGAATTGTTTTCCTTCAAATGAACTACCTCCACCCAAACTCGTCACCCGATCAATGCCTGCATCAGAAAATTCCATTTGCAGTTTCTCGGCAATTTGTCGCCGATATTCAACATCAGCAAACCATTGATTATAATTTACACAAATTTTGTTATGCTTCAGATAATTTGTTTCTCCTAAATACTCTTTTGCATAATCAAGCCATAAATCAATCATAGTTTTATTCTGAGAATTGACTGATAAAAAATCTGGCATCTTATAAGAAGTCTTTAATCTACTAGCAAAAAGATTAAAAGGATCTCTAAGAATAAGTAAATCATACCTAATAGCACTTTTTCCTAGGTATAGATCGTGGTTATGCTCAAATTTATCACTTGCTATTTGTTCCAGGGGGAAATCTTCATAGCTGTAAATCAAACAATCTCTTTTAATAAAATTTCCCTTAGCTTGTTGACGGTTATGTTCTATTGCCCATTTATTTGCTGGAAAGTTATCTCGGAGATTTTTATATTTGTAACGGTAGGGGTTTTCATTGGCTAATACATTATTAATAAATCCTACTTCACCTGTATGTTGACTTTTAACCCAGTTAATAATTGCATGGTTCCCGGTGCGCTTCATACCTGCTACTCGAATTTCCTTCTGATTAACTATTTCTGAAAGTTTGTGTTGCTGAGTAAGCATTCTGATAAAATCTTCTAGATTATGAACTAAAAAACGCTGACTTTTCTTAAAGGCAAGGCTTGGTTTTTTTAATGCTTTGACTATCAGTGATTTTTGCACCATAATATCTATTCCTAAGATTAATTAAAATATCAACATATAAGTAAAATTATGATTATGATATTCTTATTAAACATAATCAATAAATTGTAATAGAGAAAAACTCACAGCAACTCACCTACTCTATGAAAATCTTAATGCTCTCCTCCACCTTTCCTTATCCTCCCAGCCGAGGTGGCACCCAAGTTAGAACTTTTAACCTACTAAAATATTTGAGTCAGAAACATTCTCTTACTTTAGTAACACAACGCTCTCCAGATGTCAATGATTCGGAAGTGGATTCATTGCGCTCTTATGTGGAAGAGTTGGCCATATTTCCCCGCCCCCAAGAATCTAATCAGGGAACATTGGCAAAACTAAGACGTTTGAGTAATTTTATCATTGAAGGCACTCCACCGAGTGTTGTTTCGATATATTCGCCAGAAATGCAAAAATGGATAGATGAGTTTGTAGCAGCAGGTAAATGTGAGGCTATTACTTGTGAACATTGCGTTAATGAAATTTATGTCCGCCCTCAATGGCAACAGAAACTCAAGACTCTAGTTAATGTCCATAGTTCAGTTTATGGTACCTGTCGGCAACAGTTGGAAACTGGCACGGCAGAAAGACCTTTGCGAGATAGGGTTAATCTTCCCCTACTGCTGCGTTATGAAAAACGCTACTGTTCAAAATTTTCCTGTATAGTCGCCACAACCGAGGAAGATGGGAAACAACTGCAAGAATTTAACCCCAATAGTAAAATCTCAGTTATTCCTAATGGGGTAGATTTTAGTCAGTTTCCCTATCGAAGCAGCGACCCAGGGGGACACCAATTAATTTTTGTGGGAGCTATGGATAATTTTCCTAATATTGATGCGGTTCGCTTTTTGACTCTGGAGATATTCCCTAAAGTACAAGAACGTTATCCTGATACAACTTTAGCATTGGTAGGGGCAAGACCAGTACCAGAAATACAGGAACTTTCAACTCGCCCTGGAGTAAAAGTTACGGGTCGTGTACCTTCAATGACAGAATATTTACATCAAGCTACAGTTTGCGTGATTCCTATGCGGACTGGTTTTGGCATCAAAAATAAAACCTTAGAAGCCATGGCTGCCGGTACGCCTGTTGTGGCCAGTGACCGTGGTTTAGAAGGATTAGCAGTTGATGGTGGAGATACACCACTCAGAGCATTAAGAGCAAATCAAATACCAGAATATGTAGAGGCCATCGGTCGGTTATTTGAGGATGGGCAGTTGAGACACAATTTGTCAGAAAATGGGCGATCGCTCATAGAAAGCGAGTATACTTGGGAAGTTCAAGGTCAACGCTATGAACAGGTATTGCTAGGATGATGAAAAAAAAGATTTATAACTCCAAAGCTAGTTACAATCAAGCCAAGTTTCCTAAAGCTACTCAAAGAGCTCAGAAACCCTATTATCCTAGAACTAAAAAAACTCCACAAATTAGCCGCATCACCTCTGCCTCAAAATCTAGGAGGCGTCAGAGACAAATACCTCAATCTCAAAAGCTTTCCTTACAATTACTATCTTTACCTTGGCGAAAATGGATGATTGAATGGATAGGAATCACCCTATTATTTGGTGGCTCTAGTTTAATGGCAGCGGGGGCGTGGCTTAGTGTAAAACTAATTTCTGACCCAAATGCTATAGTCTCATTCAATGAATTATTGCCACAGTGGACTCAATTCTACATCTCTAATAATAAATCCCTGCAAAACCTAGAGCAAATCAAATACAGTATTAAAGAGGAAGGGTTTAGCACTGGAGAAATTTTTCCTCTTCCCAGTACAACAACAGATTCTGGTGCAGATATATTAGTGCCAGTAATGAAGCAAATTGAATCTAGGGCTTCCTTACCCTGTGAAACTCCTTGTCGGAAAGTCGTAGAGTTACGAGTCTATCAATCAGTTTTATCTGTTAACCAACGAGAAGGCAGTAAACCATATTTTCGATTAGTTAATACTTTACCACTGCAAGGCCCTGCCGAATCTTTTGTTATTGCATCTACTATTGAGTCTGCCTCCGCCCCTCAAGGTTCAACTCAACCTTTACCCATCACAACAGTACGTCGCTTCCAAGGCAAAGTTCCTTCCGCAGGAGTTTGGTTTATTGTCAGTGGTCAGAGATTACAAAATAACAAAACTATTCCCTATGGGCAAATTGTAAATTATAATCCCACTAAAAATTACTTAAGTTCCATGCTGGAATGGAAAAGTGCTGCTGGTCAAGCTCCCATCTGGCAAGAAATGACTGGAGGGGAAGACCCGGAATTAGTGATAGAGCAAACTGTGGGGTTAGACCCCGATTTTGATATTTATCGGATTCAGCCACGAAAGTTTATACTTAATCCTATTGAATTAGAGAAAATTTCTCTAGAGGAAACTCCCGTTGCAAATGAGTATTACAAGAATACTCTGAGGTTAGCTCGTAATGGTTTATGGTCTCCTGCTTTGGCTCTAATTAAACCTTGGCGAGAGAGTTTAATCGATCAATCTCAATGGTCGGAAAAGGCACAAGCTCAGTTTGATTTGATTCAGTTTCATGCCAAGATTACAGAAGCTCAGGCCATGGCTTCTTGGGCAAGCCCTAGTCAAAAAGTCTTAGCTGGTTTAATTGATGGTCGTTGGCAAGAAAGCTTAAATGTCTTTGAAAATAATTTGGGTAGCATCTATGATATTGCTAAATTACTGCAAAATGATACTGGTCGTCTCCGCAACCGAGTTGATGCTGCTTTAAGAGTAGATCGAGAGGAATTTAATGCTATAGCTTGGGGTACTTTAATTGTGGCAAGTCAAAAGGGGCGTCGGGGAGCAATGTCGTGGTTGAATAGGCAACCTCGGACAAGTGAGGAGGCAAAGGAAAAGATTGAGAAATTATTGGAGCAATTGGATGCTGCTGTTGCTAAGGAGGAGACTATACAACAGCAGAAAATTCAGCGAGGGGGAGTGTTATAGGAAAAGTCAGAAGTCAGAAGTCAGAAGTTAGAATTCAGGAGTCAGGAGTCAGGAGTTAGAAGGCGGGAAGTTAGAAGGCGGGAAGTTAGAGGTTAAATTCGCAGCACGGACTATATTTGAGAGGAGAGAGAATGTCCCAATAGTAATAGTGACATCTATCTATATGAAAGGAGTCAGGAGTTAGCAGGAGAGAAAGGAGAAAAGTAATGGATACATTTTTGGTTACAGAGCATGACAGTGGGAGCATCTTGCTCCCTTACTAGGGGTTGAGTATTGGCATCTATGTGAAGTTAGAAGTCAGAAATGAAATCTGAAGTTAAATTTGCAAATTTGAGAGGAGCGAGAATGTCCTGATAGTAATGGCGACTGCCATAATATTTCTAACATTACTATGCAGGTCTACCAAATTTTTTAGTTGGGTTTCCATTACGTCAACCCAACCTACAAAGTTCTATTGTTATTATTCGTGAATTGAACCGTCTGGCATTATTGCATCTTTCAAGTTAGCTCCTTTCAATAATTCTCCACCTAGTTTAGCATCAGTTAAATTTGCACCAGATAAGTCTGTACGAGAGATTGAGTGGGTAGCTCTTAAATCTGCTGAAACTAAGTTAGCTCCTCTAAGATTTGCACGATTAAGGTTTGTGTTACGAAGGTCGGCTCTTGCTAATTATGCTGCAATTAGTATAGTCTGAAATAAATGCACATCTCTTAAACTTGCTCCACTCAAATTTGCGTATCTTAAATCAGAACTATTTAGTCTTGCTCCATCTAGATTTGCTTCTCTTAAGTCTGCTCCACTCAAATTTACTCCTCTTAAGGAAACATTAGGAGTAAGAAAATAAACATCTAATTTAGTATAATTAAACCCTTCAGGAAAAACAGTTGCTTCCCTACAAAGTGCTTGATTTATTTTAGTCATTTACAGGTTTGCTCCTTTGAGATTTGCGTTTAAAAATAAGACCCCGTCCTTAAGGACGGGGTTTAAAATAAAAATTAGCTTTGCTTAAATCAGCTTGGCTCAAATTTGCATTTGTAAAATTTGCATACCTCAAATTTGCATTTGTGAGATTTGCACCACTGAAGTTTGGCTTATTTAAAGGCATAGGAGAACCAATATTTAGAATATATAGCACTTTACTAATACTAAAGTTAATCCCCCTCAAGTTAGCTTCAGTAAAATTTGCTTCCAGCAATTGATTATCTTTAAATTTAACATTTCTGAATTTGGCTTTTTCCAGATTTGTAGAATAAATTTCTGCTTTACTTAAATCGGTATTAATAAACTTAGCTTCACTTAGGTTTGCAGAATTTAACTTACTTTTAGACAAGTCAGCATCTCGAAATTTTGCTCCAGTTAAATTAACTGACATAAAACTTGCACGATTAAAATTAGCATTACTCAAATTTAATTTTGAATCATTAAAATAATTTCCACTCAAATCAACACCTGCCAAATTAATCCCAGTAAAATCTCGTTCTCCCTCATTGTATCTACGCAAAAATTCCTCAGCACTAACCACAGGTTCTTGACTTTCTTCTTCCTCTTCTTGCTCCTCCTCATCCTCATCTACCACCATCGAAATATCTCGAAATTCTATTTCATTCTCATCAATAACTCCATACAAATATTCCACCTCATCCAAACTTTTTACACTCGCTGCCAACCTGGGATTAATTTCTGCTGACTCCAAAACTTCAGCATCATCAAAATGGTCAATTAATCCCCGAATAATTTCATAATCAGTAGTACGAATCCCCACTTCTCGTTCTAAACTTTGGTTGCCCGAAGCTAAAAAATTATGACTTCCCACAAAAGCAAACTTATCATCACATACCAGAAAAATTTCGTGAGTTCCTAACAACTTCAACCGAAACAAATCAGAATAAATTTCCTCTAAATCTTGTAAATCTCCCAAAGCATTATATTTCCAACCTTTACCAAAATTCCAGCGATCGCCTAAATATCCCCAACCAATATCTATCTGACAACCACGGTCTAAACAAGCCTTAATTTTATCCAGTAAACTTTCATCAATCCCATTACAATTTAACCACGGACAAACAATAATTAATCGTGATTCAACTGTTTCTAATGCTTCAATTAATACACCACGACTGCCAGAGCGATCGAACACTAATTTTGCGACAATTTTTCTGGAGATTTATCTTGAGTTTCCGTAGTTGATGTTATCGGATTATTTACAGCAAATAACTCATCTAAACGTAGATTTAAAGTAGTCAACTTTTCCGGCAAATTTTCGATATACTGTATTTCTGGTCGATGATAAAAATTTTCTATTTGCTCGTCTAAAGTATGTTTCAGTTTGACAACATATTTTTTGAGAGTAGCTTGTTGTTTTTCTAATTGTGAAACCTTAGCAACTAAAGCAGATAAATCCAATTCAAATTCAGACATAATATAGAGGATTTTATTGAAGACGAAATAATTAGAAAAAAGTCATAATAAAATTCTATAAATAAATCTAGTTACTCTGACTACAGATAAATCAAATTTATCTAAACCAATTTTTGCATGGTAAAATAATAATCTTTCAATTAAAATTAAAATCCGTATAATTACAACCTAGTCTGATAGTCATTGGTCTAAAGCAGAAGATTGGAAACTATGTTACCTGTACCAACAAAAAAAACTATTGCATTTTATTTAGAAGATATTGAAACTCCTATCGGTAAAACTATTAACTTTATTCTGCTGTTTCTAATTTTACTTTCCTCAGCTATTTTTGTTGCCGAAACTTATCCAATTCCAGAGCAATTTTTGATAAAATTAGAACTAATAGATGATGTTATTTTAGTATGTTTTGCTGTTGAATATTTGCTTAGACTTTGGTGTGCAGATCAAAAAATTAAGTTTGTTTTTAGTTTTTTTTCTGTTATTGATTTACTAGCAATTTTACCAATATTTCCAGGGTTTTTAAACTTTAGTTTTATTAGAATTGTCAGATGGTTCCGAATTCTTAGACTAATTCGATTCCTGAAGTTAAAAATTTATATATTTAGGATTAGTACAGAAGATGGAATAATTTTTGCCAGAATATTATTTACTTTATTTACAATTATTTTTATTTTTTCTGGCTTAATTTATCAAGTAGAACATCCTATAAATCCTGAATCATTTAAAACTTTTTTAGATGCTGTATATTTTTCAGTAGTTACTATGACAACCGTTGGATTTGGTGATGTTATTCCAATTTCAGAAGGCGGTCGTTTATTGACTGTTTTGATGATTTTAACTGGTATTAGTTTAATTCCTTCCCAACTAGGATATTTAATTAAACAACTTATCAAAACAGCTAATAAAACAGAAAAAGTCTGTAGTGTTTGTGGTTTTTATTACCATGATATAGATGCTAAATTCTGTAAAATATGTGGTACAGAATTACCAAATTTTCCCACAAAAAATACCGATTAAGTGGTAATAAGTGATAGGAACAATACCAAATCTCAAAAACTTTATCTATTTCAGAGCGGGGGAGTAGGAGAGTAGGGACGTTGCATGCAACGTCCCTACGAAATAAGAGTAATAGAAACTAATTGGTTAATAATGGTTAAAAATGTTAGCGATATTATTGATGTTTTTAAACTTAATAATTGTTCTCCAGTATTAAGTTTTCATGTGGCGCGGGATGGCAAATGTATTTATGAAAAAACTCTAGATACTTTGTCAAGTTTCAGATGAAAGCTTGGAAAATTTATGCAGAAGTGGATATAAACTTTAATATTGAATTTACAAAAACTATCTTAATCAAAAGTGATTGTAAAGAAACACTAAAAATGCAACTAAAATCAAGGAAATCAGTTAATTAGTTCTGGTAATATTTAATTTAATCTATGCCTGATACTTCGCTTTAAACTTCGCAGTAAATTTTTTAATCTAATTAAATTAACTTCCTTACTACCATAACGCCATCCCACATAAGCCTGAGAAATTTCTTCAATTATTTCTGCTTCATTGATAGAGTTATATTCCTGAATAACTTTAGTATATTCAAAAGGTGTTTGAAAACCAGGTTTAACAAATCCCTTACTAGCCATTAAACTCAACATTTGTTGATAGATACTTTCCACAGGAGATAACTTAGACAACCAGCGACGATAACGCCATCCCCGCCAAAATACATATAATAACCAACCCAAAAAACCTAAAGCAGTCGATAAAATTAAACCAGTAAATATGCCTTGCCAACCTTGAGAAAATAGAGCAAAAAACCAACTAATAATTCCCAATATCCAACGAAATATTCCACCAATAAACCTCTCTAAAAAACCAGTTACAGGAGAAGGCAACCAAGCAGCTACCCACTTCCAAAAAGCCATCAGCGCACTAAAAGTTTGATTTTCTTCAATAGAAGGAGGAATTAATGGCATTCCCGGAATAGGATTAAAAGCAAACCACCCATACTCAGGAAAATATACCTCCGTCATCATATAGGCGTCTGTATTTTTAACCACATATAAACCAGTAAAAGGATTAAACTCACCAGGAGAATAACCCCCTACTAATCTAGCAGGAATCCCAATAGAACGTAACATAATTGTCAAAACAGTAGAAAAATGGTCGCCATAACCACCTGTAATTTTTTCTCCTTCAGGACTATTTTTATAACCAAATAAAAAAGCTGATACTAAATCTTCATCTTCAGCTAAATATGGCGGTGCTGTCTGAAGTTTATAATTAGGATTTTGTTTGAGATATTGGGCTAAATAAAGTGCTTTTTCATAGGGCGAGGTAATCGGACTACTGGATTTAGCAACTTTATTTTTATTAGCTAAAATTTCTTCTGTTTTTTGTCTGACTTTATCTGCTATTTCTGGAGGAATTTGTAAATAATATTTACTGATATTTTCTGGGTAATTTGTTCCTGCCTGACCCAAAATACTGCGATTTCTATAAGGAACTTCAGAAATTACTGTATAAGTTAAACCTTCCCGAAGTTCAAGAGGAGAACGCAAATTACCATCGGGGTCTATTCCTATTTTTTCAGTGGGAAAATATATCTCTCTTGCTTGATATAAAGCTGGAATTAAATTTGGTAACTGAGAAACAATTGTGTAACTTTGAATTACCTCTCTAGTTTCATTTGCATAATTAATCCTCCGCCAATTAACATCAAACTGATAAGACCAACGAGGTCGATTTAAAGTAAAAGCATTCTCATTCCGAGAAATTTCCCAACCTTCACCTGTATACTTATCAAAAGCTAAAACTCGCCAAAAACCCTCAGCTTGCGACCTAACTCGCATGACAACTTGAGGAAATAATTGCCCGCGCAAATTTTGATTAATTTTAGTATTAAATCCATAATAATAAGTCGTATCTAAAGTTCCCGGACCTGATTCTTGATTAGTTCCATTACTACTGCCAGAATCATCTCCACTTTCCCTACCTTGACCAATATAACCAGGATTTGTGATTGTACGTCCATCGAAATTTTCTACATCAAAATTTATCGGAGCGCTCACAGGAAAAGTTCGTAATTGATAACCAGGCAACCTAGGTAAAAAGGCAAAAATTGCCATACCTAATCCCAGAATTACTAACAATAATATTGTTAATCGTTTGGGAGACAAAGTAGCATTTAATAGAGATATTTTTTGCTGCTGTTTTGGCTTTGGAAACTCTGATTTATTACCTAAAGCTCTTGACTGCAAACCTAATCGAGAACGATAATCTAAGACAAGGCAAGGAATAGCTAGTACAATAAATACTAATAATACAGGCCCATAAGTTAAAGTTTGACTAATAGTCCCTGCAACTCCTAATAAAATCAGACCTATGACCATTGAATAACCCAAATCTTTCCGCCTGGGCACATCAAAACTATGCAAAACCTGAAGTTGAACCAATAATTCAGCTAATACAAGTCGTGTATCATTTAACTCACCAACTAACCTACCCAAAAAACTAGCCAACGCTAATAACATTCCGATCGCCAAACAAAACTTAGCTGGCACATTGCGTTTGTAGCGATTGTACCAACTCCAAATTGCTCCTATAATACTTAGTGGTGCTGCCCAAACAGTAAGAGGCAGCTCACCTGTTCCCACCCCTGCAGCCACATCAATGGCCATAATTCCAACTATTACCAATGCCTGCACCATGACTCGTAATAGAATAGAATCTTCAGGAACAGGTTTTGGTGCTGCTTCTATTTGCCGCCACAGAGATCCTAATATAGGTAGATTTCGCACTTCCCAGCTAGAAGAGAAATTAGGCATAATATTATTGGTAGATGCTGAAGGAATGTTGATTTTGGCAGTAAGTCCTGCTTAATATTTTTTAAGCATATGCACGCTATAGTTGTTTTAGCTATTTGTCACCAGAAGTTTTTAGCCTTAGTGCCCTTAATTAACTAACTGTCCTGTAGACAAACAACAAACTTTAAAGATTGTTCCCAGTTGAGGAATTTAATGATTAGCTCATATTTTTGATCTGGTTGTGGGTCAAATAACTCTACCCATAGAGTACCTGGGTCTGAACGTTGAGAGATTGCTTGAACTTCTGTTCCTTGAATTTGGAGGCTTGCTGCTTCTGGTAGTTGCCCCTTAATCCTCAAAGATGTAGAAGATTTATCTTGAGGAATAGAGTATTCAGCTTCAATTTCGATCGACCCCACAGCAGTCTGCCATTCTCTTCTTACCATTGGCTGATTCAAATGACAGATCAAAGTTAAAGATGATAAAATCTCCTCCGCAGCCAGTAAAGACAACAACATTTGTTGCTTGGGAGTCGCAGTATTATAAGTAGTGACTTGATCGGATAATACTCCGCGGGTCGGACCTGCCAGCACTAAACCAGCTAAGTCATTTAAGGATTGAGATTGGCCAGGGAACAAATTATCTACAGCTCTGACCAATCTACTACCGGGCAGTAAATCAGATTGCGCTATCTCCTGGCAAGATTGCAAGAGTTGAGCAAATACAGTCTCCGTTAGAGGTATGGGTAGGTTTCTCCACCTGATATTTTTCATCTGTGATGCCCACAGGTGAATGGGGGGAACCCAATCTTGAGCTTCTACGTCTGGATAATCAGTATCATATCCAGATTCTTCCCAAGGAAACCGCGGCGGTTTAGCTTCAATCTTGGCTTTCAGCCGTTTTTGTAACAATGACTCGAAACGATTATACACAGTTGGTACTTCTCCCGATATAAGTGGTTGACTTTCGTTGTGGTAGGGAAAGTCAATTTCTTCAGAATCAAGTGGGTCTAATTCTTCCCACTCTAATTCCTCAACCCTGATTTTTTCTTCCCTATTATCAATAGGCTTTCGACTTTCCCCTACTGCTGATATTTCTGTATAATTTGGCTGTGATAATAACCAATCAAAGAAATTTTTCTCGAAAGCTTCCACCTGTTTATTCGTTTCGTTATTCATCAGTTGATGCACTTGCTCCGGAATTTGAACCATTTCGTAATTCCCAGGCCAGTTCCAGTAATTTATACCACTTCTTCTTAACCTGGGTTACTTTACGACCTAAAGTTTTGGCGATCGCTTCATCAGAAAGACCTTGTTGCTTTAACTTTAGCAAATTCTGTTGTTCTGAATCAATTTGCTGATGTAAAGCCTCCCATTCTGTAGGAGTTAAGCCTAAATTCTGCTCTAAGTCTGCTTCTAACCATTGATGAACCAGTTCCCACCGATGTCCCATGGCAAATTTTAGCAAATGGTACTTAAAGCGCTGCTGTAAATAATCCCTTTCTCGGGGAGTGAGACTTAAGATAGACTCTATTTCTCCAGTCGATAAGTCTTGCAAACGCAATGAAAAGTAATCTGCACAGTCTTGCTGTTGATGTTCCTCTAGGTAGGCCATTAGTTCTTCGATCACAATCTGACGCAGAGAACCTATATCGTTGCCTGGGTCTTTTGCCACCATTGCTTCTCGCACTTGCTGGATAGACCCATCGTTCCAAGTCTTATCTGAATCGGTAGTTGTTCCCTCTGCTGCTTGGTCAATATCTACAGATGTTTCCCTTGGTTGTTGTTGGGAAAATGTTTGTGCCCGTAGAATAATTAATTGTTGACTACGACCACCAGACAAAGGTATACGTCTTTTTCCGTAACGTTCTGTAAAGGCCATATACTCTGCCAGTTCTAACAAAGTACGGGGACTGTAAGTTGCTGGCAGTTCGGTTTCTCGCCGAAAAGCATTTAAAGTTTCCAGGTAAAATTGTTGTAAAAAATCTTCTATCAGATTTAATCTTGCCTGATAACTTGATTGTATTTGGGGAGGAGTGATATATCTATAAACAATAGCACTAAGGGTGCTATGTAATTCTATTCTTCCTTCTCTAGAACGAAGCTGGTAGTAATGTGTACATCGTCTCAGGCGATGTAGAGCTAGATTTTTAGCCCATTTACTCACTTCTCCCGAAGCTTGAATTCTTTTGCTTTCTGTACAAATCCTATCTACTTCATGTCTAATACGCTCTGCCACCTCTAGGCAGTTTTGCCTAGGGGCACGAGTAGACTGCTGAAATTCATCTAGGAGTAGATTTAATATTTCTTCGCCAACTTGGCAGATTTCCCCCATCATTGTATTAATAATTCACTACTAATAAACTTGATAAATCATTACAAATACACCCTACTTTTTAGATGATTTCTCAAAACATTAAAAACATTAAATTATGGACTTAGATCAACAAATCCAAGCACTAATCAAAAATGCACCTCAAGATGGTAATACACCACAAGTTGTTGAAGCAATTACACCTGCTTTAAAACTGTTAGCTGAACAACTACAACATCTGCAATACTATATTTTACAAACTTACACGCAAAATTGGGTTTTGACTACTTTAGGTCATCGCAGTCAATCTGAACTTGAAAAACGTGTTATTTATGCTTTTCCGACACTAAAAGATGCCTCATCATCTATTTCAGAAAATAATGTTGTAGCGACACCTATGCCAGTTATTCATATACTTTTCCAAATGATAGCAATTGAACCTTTAGATAGCCTTGTATTCTTTGAAAAACCTGGTGATTTGACAACAGCTACGGAGGTTAAGAGAGAGGATGTCCAAAAACTGATAAATATATATCTAAGACAGTATCAGGCATCCTCTAGTTCCAACTCTAGCAAAATTCCTCCAGATATTGCTTAAGATGTTGAGATATTGTAAAATTCATAATCTTATCTTACTAAAAATTCAACTACCTCAAGCAAATAGATCAAAATTGAATTGGGATATGCAGAACTAAACCAGGCTGAAAATAGATGCTAGTTACTATCAAAATAGATATTATTTGTTAGCTATACATCAATCAATAGTATTTCTTGATTCCTCACCCTACTGTTAGTATTTAGTAATTATGACTAATTATTGGGAAATACTAAAAGCTAATACAGCCTACTTAAAACATAGTCAGTAAGATTAATCAAAGCTTGACGAGAATCACAATCTGGCAAAGACTGTAAATGTTCTACAGCCATCTTCGCGTATTGAGCGGCCAACTCTTTAGACCTTTCAATGCCATGGCTATCTTTTATTAATTTGGTTGCCTCTTCTAAATCACTATCTTGGGCTAATTCTCTTTCGATTAGTGTTTCTAAGCCTGGCTTTTCTTCTAGAGCATATAACGTAGGTGCTGTCAAGTTACCACTTTTAAGGTCTGAACAAGCTGGTTTTCCTAAAGATTCTGTCACGCTAGTAAAGTCTAGTATGTCGTCCACTATCTGGAATGCTAAACCTACATATCGGCCATAGTAGTACATATCCTGAGCTAGTTCTGGCGGAGCATCACTAATAATAGCTGCAGCTTTAGAACTATTGGCCATTAGAGAAGCTGTCTTATAGTAGCTCTTTTCTAAGTAAGCTTCTATGGATAAATCAGTATCAAATTTATGTAGTCCTTGCTGAATTTCTCCTTCCGCAAGATCCATAATTACTTCTGAAAGTAGTTTCACAACTTCTAGATTATCCAGATTGGCCAAGTACCAAGATGATTGAGCAAAGAGAAAATCTCCAGCTAGTACCGCAACACGATTTGTAAATAAATTGTGAACGGTGGGGACACCTCGACGCATTTCTGATTCGTCTACTATATCATCGTGGACTAAGCTAGCAGTATGGATCATTTCTGTAATTTCTGCTAAACGACGATGTTTAGGAGTAATTTCCTGATCTGCCATGGTAGTCCGCGAAATTAACAGGACAACGGCTGGTCTGACCCGCTTTCCCTTGACACGGAATAGGTGTTCTGCCGCCGCATATAGTATGGGGTGACGGGCACCTACTAAT
>CAJICP010000430.1_pt1 | contig 15825 bp, 4 predicted proteins | sample 9199641 | NCBI WGS metagenome assembly CAJICP01 (sample SAMEA7708340, study PRJEB35096) | sediment metagenome | biome: marine neritic benthic zone biome [ENVO:01000025]; feature: sediment [ENVO:00002007]; material: shallow marine sediment [ENVO:03000034] sea grass bed [ENVO_01000059] ... | reverse complement strand
GGCATAGTACATGGGGATGCTTTTGTTAGTGCTATTACTCTCAGTCGCACTTTGGGAGATAATACTACCCAAGTAGTTAAGTACAGCAATGATGATTTGGTGGCAGTTACTGCTGGGGCAACCTACATAGAAACTTTTGAATTTAAGACCGATCCTCATGTCAACCCCAATAATGTTAATGGTAATAAATTATTCAGTTTCTCCTATTGGGGGAAAACAAGTCGCAGTGCCGAGCAAAAGATGACGTTTTTGGGAACTGACAGCGACTTTGTGCCATTAGGCAATAACTGGTATCAAGCAACTTGTCGCGTTACCGTACCTTATACGGTAGCAATGATACGTGCTTTTGAAATTGCTAATATTCAAGGTGGTTGGTCAACTTTAGAAATTCGCAAGCATCGCATTCAGTTAGTTTGCGATAGCATTACTGAGGTTAAATCTACCGATAGTGTTACTCTGACAACCTTGGCAGATAGTCAGGCAGTATTACCATCCAAGTTGAAAGAACTTGAACAAAAAGAGGATAGGGAAGCATTACTCCTCAAAGAAAAACGGGAACTAGAACAAAAAATTGCTAATTTGAATCTAGGAGACATTGAAAGACAAGCAGCTATAAATGCTAAACAGAGTGAAATTTCTAATCAACAGACAATTATTAGCAATCTTGAAGCTGAAAAAAATCAATGTTTTGATACTTATCGAGACGAGCAGAATAATAAATTAAACTACTGGTGTAAACTGGTTTGTCGAGAGAATGAAAATTGGATTGCTCGTATTTATACTGCATCGAAAGGACTTCTTCATGCTGATGTGGGAGCTAATGGCAACCCTTATTACACGAATAACAAGTTTAAGTTTGTAGCAACGAGTAATGGGTATTATCGGATTGTGTCACTTTATGAAAGCAGAGCTTTGTATGGGAATCATAAAGAATTAGTATATGGCGGAACAGATGATGGTAGCAAATATGAATGGAAACCAGAATCCTTATCAAATGGTTATTATTTGATTCGTCAACGGGCAAGCGGAGGCGTATTAGATCGTGGTGGCGGTGAGTATGACGTTTGTATTTGGCCAGAACATCAAAAATCTAACCAACAGTGGAAAATTATCAAAATAGGAGACGTAGCTACCAACAATATTTCTAATGCTCGTTCAGCTTATCAGAGAAAAGAAACAGAATGGAATCAGGCGAAACAACACTTGATAACTCTTCAAAATGAACTGGCGCTCTTACAATTAACCAGTGGGGATAAAAATACTACAAAAGCTGAACTAGAGGCTCGTTTACAGGAAGTCATTGCTGAACTTACTACTGTTCAGAGTTTATTGAATACATTAAACAATAACTTACTCAATGACATAATAAGTATTCAGGTAACGCCACAAACTATGCCCGAAGTAGCTAAAGATAACAAGGAGTTAGTTACTAAAGGGGCATTCCTAGGGTTTGCATCTGCTGCCAGTCGAGTAACAGCTATTGAAACTTGTGAAGGTAATGTGCAACTTAGCTATTTCGACGAGCGAGGGCGAATGCGGTTGACAAATTATGACGCTACCTCTGATAGCCAAAATACGACTTTTGAACAGTGGGTTCCTGATGAACTTCCTGTTGCTCTAAAACTGTCTAATACTAACTCTAAAATTGAGCTGCTCAAGCCAATTTCTCTCCCAAATGAATGGACAATTGAGACTTGGTTTTCCTACCCACTACCGAAGGCTCACAAAGATTTTAGTCTAGAAGAGCTACTGGAACAACTCGCTCAGAATTATCAATCTATTACCAATTTGATTCCCAACCGCTATGAGTTTAGTGATGGTGTTAGTGGAACTAATATTCCGGATGGTGGCAGAGATATGTATGATGGTGGCAATTACCTTTCCACTAATTTAGGGGTAGGGGGTTCAATTCCATATTCCAATAATACTATCACTGGTAGTCAATATGTAGGAGGAAATGGTCGATACTTCACCTGTAAACATCCAGGACTTTTTGTATTTATTGCCGATGTTGATGGAGTAAATAGTTTTGAGATTACAGGAAATCTTGGTGCAGACTCTCATGGTTCAGTTGATGGTATAGTCTTAAATACTGAAGTAGGAGGTGTGACTTTCTCTGGGTTTGTCAAGCGTGTTTATGGTACTACCGATCCATCCATTAACCATCTTGTGATTGTGGAAAATAATGGCTCTGCTACTCACCAATTTTCTACAGATACCAATCAAGATCAACATTTGATATCGAATAGTTCAGGTATTAAGCGTATATACTACCTCCTCTATGCAGGAGGTACTAAGGAAAAAATTGATGATGCTCAAACTCAGAGTATTATGAATGCCTTCTTGAATATCTGCGTGAGGGTAGTAACATCAAGTCAGACCTTAATTACTACAGTTGATGGAGAGCGTATTGATGTTGTTACAGAGAATAATAATGCAAAATTAGGTATTGTTCTCCGAAATCAATTTTACGACAGTGGCTATAATCTAGAAGAATTGTCTGTAGGTTGGCATCACCTAACTGCTGTAGGTAAAGAATCAACAACAATATTCTATATTGATGGTCAGCAAGTTGCCGATGTTCGACAAGCAGTTCTGGAGGCGGAAACTGACGAAGACACGAGAAAACAACTAGAGCAAGAAAGCTTCAAAATTACTGGTTATTTCTCAACTATCGGTAATAGCATATCAGGTTCCAAACAATTCGGTAAAATTTCCGAATACCGTATTTGGAACATTGCTCTGAGTGATGCAGAAATTGCAATTAATAGTAAAACCAGACTCAGTGGTAACGAACCCGGATTAGTTGCTTACTATCCTCTGAATGAAGCTACAGGTACTGAAGTCAGAGACCTGACTGGTAGTGGTAACAATGGAACAGTATTTGGCGGTACTTGGTGGGGTTGTACTTCTCCCATTGGTAACTTAGGTCATCAAGTGATGGAGTTTAATGGCGAAGGTGATTATATCAGTCCTAACTCAAGTCTATTAAGCAACTTATCATCTTTCACTCTAGAGGGATGGATCAAACCAGCTTCCATACCTAACGCTAGTCTTTTTGGTCAAGACAATGCCATAGAATTTGGATTCAACAGTGAACAAAAATTAAAAGCATGGGTTGCTATCAACAGTGCAGTAGAAACAGATTATTCATATCCTGTCAATGAATGGCATCATGTTGCTTTGGTAGGTAATGGCAGTAAATTATCACTCTATATTGATGGAGTTGAAAAAACTAGCACCACCCATACAACTGTCAACAACTATGGTAGCTCTACAGGGCTATTTCAAATTGGTGCTGGTGTATGGTTTGGGGGAACATTTGACCCATTCTCTGGTAAAATGGCTGATGTCCGTGTCTGGAATAAAGCTCGCAGTGCAGAGGAAATCAAAGCTGATATGCGTCAACGTCTGACAGGTCAAGAGTCAGGCTTACTTGCCTATTTCCCACTCAATGAAATTATACCAGAAGAAGGCTCAACAAAAAAAGTTCTCGACCTTAGCGGTAACGAGCATCATGGTACTGTCAATGGAGCAATGATTAAAGGTGACAATACCTTGCCCATTGGTAGCAATGCCATAGTCAGTGTTGAATACAGCACTATTGGTATTGAAAAAATTACCAATAAAAAATATGCCACCATGAGACGTTTCCTAGCTACTCCTGCACTTAATGGTGCTGAGTTATTTCCAGATAAGCGGATTGAAGAATTAGAACTGAAGTGGATAGGTAATGCTCAGTTTGCACCCACTCTCCTAGGCTATATCGAAGGAGCGCCACCAGTACCGAGCGAAAATTTGAGTGTTAAGATAGACTACAATAATGCAACCTCTGTAGAATTAGGTATGTCCGAAGACGTAGCATTTAGCTGGAACCGTTACCAAGAATTCGGTTTAGGGGCATCCGTTAATCTGTTTATGGGAGCGAGCAACGTCTCATACGCTGGTTTTGGAGTGATGACAAAAGCATCAGATATACGAGCAGGTTTCAAAGGTAATCTTGACCTCAGCTACAATTTCTTGAATCAAACCAGCATTAGCTCTAGCTCATCCATAACCATGACCGATCGCTTGGAATTGCGGGGCAGCTATGAAACTGGTATTCAATTTCCCCATTTGGGTCAGCGTTTTATACCCAAAAATGTCGGTTATGCTTTGGTGGTTTCGAGTTTAGCAGATGTGTTTATTACTCGCCTCAAACGCACGAAGAAAATGATTGGTTATCAAGTGCAACCTGTGGATGGTATTCCACCAGATATTAATACTATTACGTTCTTGATTAATCCAACTTATACTATGAACGGTAGCTTGGATGGGATGACAGGTTCTAGTGCTAGTAGCGATCGCTTCTTCCGCCATGTTCCAGAAATGCGGGCTCAATACGGTTCCCTATATCCTGCTAGTTACTATCGTCTCCAGGAAGCTTACGACCTCAAACAAAAGATTGAGAATGAAGATAAACGGCGAGAGTCATATTTTGCTCAATTTAACGCACTGCTTGTGGACGAGGCATCCTTGGAACGGGAAGCAAACAAAGGAGAAGCGCCATCAGAAATATCTCTGGAGCGGGAAGAAGATAAACCTGATGAGAATATGACTGAGGAGGAGAGAAAAGAACAAGAAGCAGCAGAACAAAAACAGCGGGAAGAGGAAGCAAGGTCTGGTGCTTTGGAGCAGTCAGATGCCGCTAAACAGAAACAGGCAGAAATTAGCTCCAGAATTCAAGATCAAGATTCGAGAGTCCACGCCACAGATAGTTTTGCTGGTTGGCAACGGAAAATGGAAAGTATCCAAATTCGAGCTGGAAAGCGTAATATAGTTAACAACTATGTTTGGGATGCTGATGGCGGGTTGCGGACAGAAGCACAGAGTTTTGCTAATACTGCCGAACATACTATTGGTGGTTCATTCGATCTCTATGCCGGTTTAGGTTTAGAGGGCAACTTTGGATTTTTTGGTGCAGCAGTTGAATTAACTGCTCAAGCTACTGTCAAGATGACTCAAACTATGACTAAAACTGAAAGCCGTAGCCAAGGTTTTCAGTTATATGTGGATTTAAGTGGTGTAGAAAGTATTGGAGTTACTGATGCCAATGACTACCCTATTCGGCCTGGGGAAAAGGTAGACCGCTACCGCTTTATGAGTTTTTACCTTGAAGGTAGTACCAAAAACTTTAATGATTTCTTCGACTATGTAGTTGACCCCGAATGGCTCGCCAGTAATGATGAAGAAGCCCGTGCCTTGCGTCAAGCGAGGGGGAAAGCTAATAAAACTTGGCGAGTGCTACACCGAGTTACTTATGTGGAACGTCCAGCACTAATGGGCTTTGGCCGGGATATTCGCAAGCAACAAGATCCGGATCAAATAACCGCAGAAGTCGTTAATTATTTTGACTCCCTAGAAGGGAAAAATCAAAGTATACAAGGTGAACTTGCAGATATTCGAGGTAAACTTACAGAGCTAAAATCTTTGCTAGAAAACCAATAGAATTCTGGAAAAAAGAATGTAGGAATTTTCCATAGAAAGTTCCTACATTCTTTATCCACTACTATACCAAAAACGCCGACAAAGTGTTAATGAATTGGAATAATTAATTATGACGCAAACACGAAGCAGATCTAAGCCTAAGAATTTGGCTAATCAACGAAAAACTAGAACACGAAGCAGAGCTAAGCCTAAGAATTTGGCTAATCAACAAAAAGCTAGAAGAAGAGCAACCCCTAAAAACCAGTTAGTCCATACAACTAAAAAAGTTGTAGTTAAAAAAGCTCGGAAAGCTTTGTGGAAGAAAAAGGGACGTAACATCCCTCGTCAGAAACCATTTGCATTCCAAAAAGACAGTAGAGGAATATGGTATTATGAAGGTCGGGCAGCATTTACTCAGAGAACACGCACTGACATACCAGTCAAGATAGGAGACCATCGACGGCACATCATTCCTTCTCATTTACTTCTTGATGCTTTTACAGCATACATTAATGATAATCCCAAAACTATAGAAAGTGAGGCAGATACATTTATTCACCAAAAAGGAATAATACATAGAGGAAAAACCTTGGCTGATAAGTTAAGAGCTGTTTCGACATATCTTCAAAATAACAAAAAAAATCTGTTCCCAGAAAGTGGCGGGGAAAATATAGCGATCGGCTTTTTACCTAAAGATTTAGGAAACATTTTGACACACTGTGATAATTACTTTAAAGCTAACAAACATATCGCTACAGTCAATGATGACACTATATCAGAAATGAAGACTAAAGTAGGAGCTTTGAAGCAAAAGAGATATCCGACCCAAGATGCAAATGATGCGAAAAAGGAGATAATAGATGTATTATTACCGATGATAGATGAGATGAGCGGAGATGATTATGAGGACATAAAATCACTTTTTCTAGATTCAATTATTCCCTCAATGGAGTTAGACTTAAATAAGTCAGAAGATATGAAAAATCAGAATGAGAAGGTTATTGAAATTATGGGGGATCTTTACAAAGTAGAGAATCACGGGGGTTTAGATTTCTTCGATATTATGGAGGAGTTTCTTGATTTGCCACAAGACTAAATTATATCAAATCTGGTAGCATTGGTATAATTAGATAGTTAATTAGGAGTCAGGAGTCAGGAGGGAAGAGAATTTACAACGATACTTAGAAATATCGATTTGACTAAAAACAGAGTTTGACTCTAACTAAATGATATATAGGCTATTTCTACTAACTCCTGACTCCTAATAAACAGCCTAAGTATTTGTAGCAAAAATTTTAGTATTTCATATTAGCTTTTTCTCTGATTAATCTGCTGTAAAACATAATTATAAACAGGTTCAATTTCTCGAAAATATTCAGCTTCATCAGCATTATTTGACACAAAAAATAAGGTCAAACATTTTGTTACTTTTCCTTCGGATTCTAAATTATCATTACCCACCACAACTTTCACTGGATTCTCAGGAAATTGATGATTTGTCAATTCAGCCATTTGATTAAAAATATTAAATAACTGTTGATATTCCTCTTCATCGCGGGGCATAACTGCCACATATCTCTGTCTCATCGCTGCATCTTCTGTAGACAAATGACCTTGACAACTAGAATAAGTTATACAATTTAATTTCAGAATTAAAGCAATAGTTAAATCCCTAACTCCTGGTTCAATTGACCTTTTAAAATAACGATGATATTTAGGAAAAATTGGCGAGTCGCAACAAGCTGCTGTGCCATCAGTATTAATATTACCGTTAAGACTTTGTTTAAATATGTCAAATTCTGTTACTTCAACAAATCTATCTTCCCAGGAATCGACAAAGGATTTTAAGTTACTAAATTCAGTCATAATTTTAAATATTTTTAACGCCCAAACAAGAGTTAACTTTAACTCAATATTGATAATTATATAGTATTACAGAAAGTAGGTCGGGTATAACCTAGTGAAAATAAACCCTAGAGTAATGACTTATTTGACAATTTACCCAAGAAAACGATATAACAAGATAGTTGTCACAACTAAAAAAAATTACCCACAAATATGTATGAGTTCCATCAAAACCAAACTCAAATGAAACAATAAACAAACCTAAAAATATTCCCTGGCAAATGTGTCATAATATTTCTTGATTAAGCTGCACTTAATAAAATCAGCGTGATTGCAGCAAACAATTTGAGCTAGAAGTCGGATTTATTTGTTAGAAATCGAATATTTATGGTATTTTTATCATCAATTCGACTTCTTCACGTTCAATAGTGTAATCAGGTTTGATAGACAATTATTAAGGGCATTGTTAAACAGAAATAGTGTCAGATGAATGACAAAAAAAATGGCTTGAAAATTCAAAAATATTCATGTTAAATATAGAGAATGAAAAATATCAAACTTTTTTTCCATGCTTTCCAGAGTTTTTGGGCAATTGGTAAACTATATTGGTGGGATTCTCCAGAAAGATGGCGAGCAATTGGTTTACTCATATTACTGCTTTGTTTTCTCAGTCTAGATTCAACTATAGCAGTAAATCAACTAAAACAACAAGGAGACTTAGTTTCCGCTTTAGTCGATCTGGACAATGAGAGATTCTGGAAATCCGTATTCCTCTATCTTGGTGCTTCTATTTTGTTAGCGGTGACCGTTGCTACTTGGCAGTATATAGAAGATAAAATTCGTCTGTATTCTAGAGAGTGGCTAACTAAATTTTATTTAGATAAGTATTTCCAAAACGATTGTTTTTATAAAATCAATACCTTCTATCGAGAAATTGATAATCCCGACCAGCGAATTGCAGAAGATATTGCAGCATTTTGTCATCGTTCTGTGAGTCTATTTAGGCAGTTTACCTTGGCAATTTTTAACCTAATTGCATTTGTAATTGTACTTTGGGAAAAATCAAATTTATTGGTGATGATTTTGGTGATATATTCAGTTGGAGGTATGCTAATTACGACCATAGGATTTGGCAGAATTTTGATTCCAATTAAAAAAGAACAACTGAAACGAGAGGCAAATTTCCGATTTAGCTTAGTGAGAATTCGAGAGAATGCTGAATCAATTGCTTTTTATTATGGAGGCAATAGAGAATTTACTTACATTAAGCAGATATTTGCTCCGGTTTTAAGTATTTATAATAAGCTGATTACCTGGGAGAGAAACTTAGATATTTTTCAAAATATATATAGTTATATTACCTGGATTTTACCAGCTGTAATTATTGGTCCGAGAATTTTGGCAGGGGAACCAGGATTAGAAGTGGGAGCATTACAACAAGCTAGTGGAGCTTTTGGAAAAGTCTTTAGATCCTTGAATCTCATAGTTAAGATGTTTGAATTCCTAACCAGTTTTATCGCAGGAATTGAACGTTTAGAGAATTTTGTCAAAGTTCTAGAAAAACCAAAAGCATCACCAGTAGAGGGTAGTCAAACAATTGATACAGTTGAAGATTCCCGTTTAAGTTTACAGCATCTTACCTTGCAAACTCCTAAATATGAACGAACTTTAGTTAAAAATGTATCTATAGAATTACAACCGGGAGAAGGACTCTTAATTGTAGGGGTGAGTGGTTGCGGAAAGAGTTCTATTTTGCGGGCGATCGCTGGTTTGTGGAATTCTGGCACTGGGACAATTTATCGACCGCAGTTAAAAGAGATTCTTTTTTTACCACAACGCCCTTATATGATTTTAGGTTCCCTGCGAGATCAACTGCTATATCCACGCACTGACTTAAATCTCTCTGATGAAGAAATTTATCGAGTGCTAGAACAAGTTAATTTACCAAAGTTAGCGGAAAGATTTGGTGGTTTAGATGCCATTGAAGATTGGGATAATATGTTGTCAATGGGAGAACAACAGCGCGTAGCTTTTGCTCGTTTGTTGCTAACTCAACCCCGTTATGCAATTTTAGACGAAGCAACCAGCGCCCTGGATGTGCAAAATGAACAAAGTCTTTACCAACATTTGCAAACTTTATCGACCACTTATATTAGTGTAGGACACCGCCCAACTCTGTTACAATATCACGACCAAGTTTTAGAAGTCATCGGTGATGAAACTTGGCGAGTGAGTTCGGCGCAAGATTATAAGTTTATGCCAACTCATTAATGCTTGATTAATGTTTAACCGAAAACATTTTTCAGGATATGTAGCTTGCCATTAATCAGAATTGGTATTACAGCGCTTTCCACTGCCCGTGAGGTACACCCCGAAGCGGGGAAGATGCCCGCACTACGAGATTTTCACTGTAAACAAAATTATTTGTATATTTACTGTTGAATTATATTTCTTTCCCAGAGATAGTTTAAGCCAATTTATTTTAGTAAAAAATGCACTGGTTATTTTGTGTAGGTACTTAGTTAGTTTTATCTCTCAAAAAAAAAATAATTCCAGATTCTCTAGCAATCTAATTGATGGTTAAATCAACTTGATTCGGGGGAGTACCTGGAATTAATTTGTGACTTTATAGTTATTAATTTTTTAGTTACAAAACTACACTCGATCTCGTCCACTACCTCGTTCATTAAAATATATCCGAACTAGAGTTAAAAAGCCTTGGATATTTGAGGTTGAATAATTTGATTGGAAGCTGCAGAACTTGCGAGAGACCATCATTGAGATTATGATGGAAATATCAATAGATAAGTAGAGACTCATGGGAGTTGTCCATTGTCCATACAAGGAGTTTCTACTACTTATACAAAGGTTATGTAGTGTATTCAGGATAAAAGGGGTGATACCTTTTCTATTACTTTAAGTAAAAGTTAAGGCCAGAAACTGAATTATTTTACTCGTAAGCGATCGCTGAGTCTACTTGCTTCAACAAGACTTCTAGGGTAGAGGAGTTATCCACAACTACATCCGCCTTTTGACATTTTTCTTCCAGGGACATCTGATGATTAATTCGAGTGTAAGCTTGTTGTTGAGTCAAGCAGTCACGTTTCATTAATCTCTCTATTTGTTGTTGGGGAGGGGCGTATATAACCCAAATTTCTGTTACTAAGTCAGTCATTTTAGCTTCAAATAATAATGGTATTACTAATACTGCTGTCGGATATTCATCAGTAGTTTGATGAGATGCTAAATGTATAGATGTGTTATACCGAGATTCAGCATTTTTGACGACAAAATGCTGAATATTCTGCTGGAAGCAATGGCGGACATAAGGGTGAATCTCTTGCTCTAACCAACGTAACTCGTTTTTATCGTTAAAAACAATCTCTCCTAGCTGTCCTCTATTTAGACCACCATTAGGTAACAATATATTTTTACCATAGCGTTCGACGATACCCTCTAAAATTGATGAACCAGGTTGTACAGCTTCCCGGGCATAAATATCTGCATCCCAAATTGGGAACTGGTAAGTTTTACTCAAATAATTAGATACAGTAGTTTTTCCCGTGCCAATACCGCCAGTTAAGCCAATCAGACGCATAATTTCCAACTCAAAAGTCAAAAGTTATAGAAATAGTAGCCTAACTCTCAGGAGTTTAGCTTGATTTATCCACCTTCCCTAGAGAGTCCCCAACAGCTACTTTATGATGGTAGTTCTCCATATTATGGATTACAGTAGGAATGAAACTATAGTAATCTCATAATACAGCAGTTTTCATTTGAATAGACCACAGTAGGGACGTTCCTAGGAACGTCCCTACGATAATTATTCTTTTGAATGTGTGGTTCACCAATCAGCAAAAGCGCTGTAAATTACCTCTGAGAGGATTAAAAAAAATTATTCTTGACTAAAAAGTTGTTGTATGATAAACAAGAAAAAAATATCACAAACCAATGAACTATGCACCTGTTGATAAAATTTACCAGATTCTCATAGCCATTCCCTTAACTGGACTTTTGGTATTGGATACTGCTGCGCTCCTACCATTCAACAACAGCGAAAATAATGGTAGGGTAGGAATAATTCCATGGCAAATATTTTCCGCTCAAACTGCATTAGCTCAACCATCAATTCAACCAATAGTTCCCGAAGCAAACTCAACTAACACAGTAGTAACTCCGGTAAGACCATCAAAAAATCCCTCCCAAACCCGCTTCGATATCAGAGGTGGAAGGCGATCGGAAGATAATACTAATCTTTTCCACAGTTTCAGTAGATTGAATTTGGGAAAAAACCAAATTGTTAACTTTATATCTAACCCCAATATAAAAAATATTCTAACTCGTGTTACGGGTGGAGATGCTTCTGTAATTAATGGTCTAATTCAGGTAACAGGGGGAAATTCTAACTTATTTATTATGAACCCTGCTGGTATTATTTTTGGTGCAAATGCTAGATTGGATGTACCTGCATCTTTTGTCGTAACTACTGGTTCGGGTATTGGTTTTGATTCTGGTTGGTTTAATTCTAAGGGTGAAAATAACTATGATATTTTAACAGGAAATCCCAGTGCTTTTTCCTTCCCCATGACTAATTCGGGAGTAATAATAAATGAAGGTGAGTTAAATGTTGAACCAGGAGAAAGTGTAACTTTATTGGGTGGAACAATCATTAATACAGGTAAAATATTGGCTCCTGGTGGTGAAATTACAATTTCTACAGTTCCTGGAGAAAATTTAGTCCGCATTAGTCAAGAAGGGCGTTTATTAAGTTTAGAAATAGCAACGGAAGGTGGAGAAAGTTCTAGCACAAATTCAACAGAAGAATTACAAACATTAAATCCTTTATCATTACCAGAACTTTTGACTGGAAAAAGTGAAGTTATGGAAGTTGCTACTGGAGTTAGAGTTAATGATAACAACCAAGTGGTTTTGACAGGTTCAAATCAAGTAATTCCTACAGATTCAGGCACAACTATTGTATCTGGTTCACTTGATATTTCTTCAGCAGAAAACTCAGAATTGTTAAACAGAAGTAGAATCAATATTTTTGGAGAAACAGTAGGATTATTTGATGCTAAGTTGAATGCTTCTGGTATTTATGGCAGTGGAAATATTAGAATCGGTGGAGATTCTCCAGGTTTAGGAACTGTTCCTAATGCTACTCGTACTTATGTAGATGAAAAAACAGAAATATCTGCTACATCTTTTTTAGGTGAGGGTGGCAATATAGTTATTTCGAGTGCAGAAGAAACTAGCTTTTTTGGCAAAATAGAAGCTGTTGGTCATGTGGGGGAAGAGTCTGTGTCGGTAGAACGAAATTCTACCAAAAATCTAGTAGAAATTTCTAGTCAAGGAACTTTTATTTTTGATGGTACTGTTAATTTGGGTTCTCCAGATAATTTGGGGAATTTATCATTGAAGGCTGAAAATATTAATATTGTAGATACAAATATTGAGAGAGAAGGTAATCCTTTAATCGGAGAAATAGCAACAGAATCTCAGATTGCTAAATCATCACTAGAAACCATATCAGATAGTACAAATATTAGGATTGAAGCATCAGATAATATTACTATCAACGATTTATCTGAAGCTGAGTTAAACTTGGCAAATACAAGAGGTGAAATTTCATTTGCAGCAGATAGTGACCAAAATGGTTTTGGTTTCTTTACCATAGATTCAGAAAATACTATTAATACTCAAGGGGCAGGAATTAGTATTTCTGGAACAACGATAAATACGGGAAATATTAATACAAAAGGAGGAGAAATAAATCTCACCAGTAGCCAAGGTTTTGTGATGACTAATAACTTATCTACTGCTAACTCAAATACAACATTAGAAAGCAATGGCGGAGATCTGAATATTAACGCCCAGGGAGATATTATTACAAGAGAAATTAATTCCAGTGGAAATTCAAGAAGTGGGAATATTGATATCAACAGTCAAACAGGTAGTATTGAGATTATCACAGGAGGTATAGATTCTACTTCTTCAAACGGTAGGGGTGGAAATGTCAGCATAAATGCTGCTACTAATATTGATACAGAAAAAATTAATGCTGAAGGTAAACAAAGTGGTGGGAATATAGATATTACATCTGGAAATACTCTCAACCTTCGGGGGATATCAACATCAAGTGACACCAGAGAAACTGGCAACATTACTATCACTGGAAATGAAATTAACCTTTTAGGTGGAGAAAACAGTGTCAGTAGCAATGGGAGACTCATTTTACAGCCAGCGTCAGAAAATAAAAATATTACTCTGGGAGGATTTGAAAACACAGAAGTGCTTAACCTGACAACATCAGACTTAGCAACTTTGGCAAATGGTTTTGCATCTATTACCATCGGAAAATCTGAAAACTCCGGTACTATTACTATCTATTCTTCAGAAAACAGCAAAGGAAATGGAGTTATATTCAATGACCCAATGACTATGCAAGCAGAAACAATTAGAGGTATAGGTAAAATAACTGGAGTAGATGATGCCACAATTACTCTAAATGCTAATAGCGATATTACTACTGGCAATATTTCTGCACCCGCAGACATTAGCATTACTAGCACTCAGGGAAATCTCAAGACTGGAGATCTGACGGCAAATACAGCAGATAAAAGTATAGGAAATATTGATATTACCAGTCGTAATGGCTCCATAGAAACAGGAAAACTAACCACCACAGGAACAACAGCAGGAGGAAATATTAATCTACAGGCAGGCGATCGCCTTACCACAGGTAGAATAAATTCTAGTGCTACATCAGGAAATGCCGGAGAAGTTAAACTGAGTGCGGAAAATGATATTGAAGTTATCTCTATACAAGCAGAAGGTGGAAACAGAGGTGGTAATGTAGAAATTAGTACGGGCGATACCCTCAGAATAACAGGTACTTTTTTAAACCAAAATCAGAATATTGCCAGCATTTCTACCGCCGGAGAATTAGCAGGGGGAAATATTGCTATTAGCACAGAAAAAACACCTTTCACCCTAGGAGATGCCACGACTAACGGTTCTGTAGGAGTAATTACAGATGGACTATTGACAATCTCGCCCGATCGCTTTCTACCCAATAAATTCGATCTAAAAGAAGTAGAAAACTCTCAACCACAAAATTATAATTCTAGTGAAACTACAACAGAATCACAGAGTCAAGAAAGTCAAACTCAACTAGAATTAGCTGAAGTACTAGAAAATATTGAGGAACAGCAAACTCAAATAACAACTGACGAAGATAACGAGGCATCCTTAAACACAAACCAAGAAGTACAGATAGCATCTCAAGACCCCGAAGCGAGTTCTCCAGTTTTAGACATTTCTGAACCTACTACCTCTGTCACAGAAAATGTAGACAATATCGAATCATCAATAAATTCAGAAGAACAAATTCCCTCATTAGTCGTGGAAAATCAAACCACAATAGAATTAGAACAACCTGATAACTCTCAACTTGTTGTAGAAAACCCAGAGCAAACTATTATTGTAGAAGATACAAACTCTAGCCTAACTTTAGCAGTTTCTAATCAAACTGTTGCTATAGAAAATCCTGCTGAAGGTAAGTCTTCACAAAAGCAAACTCCAACTATAGTCGTAGAAGAAAATATTACTACCACTGCCTCAGAAATTTCTCCCAAGAATAATTACAATCAAATTAGTTTAACTGATAACGTATCCCAGATAGAGCTAACCAGAGGCAGAGAATTTGCTAGTTATTTAGGGCAAAATATCTCTAAGAGAACCGCCACAGCAGCAAATATCCGAAATACTCTCAGCAGTGTTGCCCAAATAGGCATAAGACCAGCAATTATATACGTCTCTACACAACCCAATTATTTAGAACTGCAATTATTTGTGCCCAATGGCAAACCAGTTGTTAAAAGTAGTCAGCAAACCAGGGATGAGGTAATTGAGGTTGCTAAAAAATTCACTAATCAGATTAGAACCCCTAGTCAATTAGACTCTGACGATTATTTATCCAATGCTCAACAATTATATAAATGGTTTATTGCACCAATAGCTCAAGAATTGGTAGCTCATAATATTAATACGATCATTTTTTCGATGGATAGTGGCTTGCGAACTATTCCAATAGCAGCTCTACACGATGGTCAACAATTCCTAGTAGAAAAATATAGTTTGGGCTTAATTCCTAATTTTACTTTAACAGATACAAGATATGTCGGATTAAATGGTTCTCAAGTTTTGGCAATGGGAGCATCTGAATTTTCTGCTAATGCTAATCAAAGTCCCTTACCTGCAGTACCTGTAGAACTTACAGCTATTGTGAATAATCTTTGGCCTGGTAAGTCTTTTTTGAATCAAGGATTTACTCTAGAAAATTTCTTGCAGCAACGTAGCAAAGAAAGATTCAGAATTATTCATTTAGCTACTCATGGAGAATTTCATCCAGGGGGTGCTGACAATTCTTATATTCAATTCTGGGATAGTAAACTACGTTTAAATCAGTTGCGGCAGTTACGTTTGTATAGTCACCAACAATTCAACTTGGGG
>CAJICP010000291.1_pt1 | contig 15886 bp, 17 predicted proteins | sample 9199641 | NCBI WGS metagenome assembly CAJICP01 (sample SAMEA7708340, study PRJEB35096) | sediment metagenome | biome: marine neritic benthic zone biome [ENVO:01000025]; feature: sediment [ENVO:00002007]; material: shallow marine sediment [ENVO:03000034] sea grass bed [ENVO_01000059] ... | reverse complement strand
TTGATGCCAGTGGTTTTGAGTTGCCTACATACCCAGATGAGCCTGGTACCCAACTCTATCGTGCTGAGAACGAACCTGAAACTCTCTATATTGGTGTGAGTGGTGGAGTCACATTTTATGATCCTAGCACAGATACTGTTGGTGATGGTGGTTTCCCTGAAGAAGTGGGTAGTTACGATTTAACTATTGAAACAACAGGAGAAACAAATATACCTATATTTTCAGAAGATTTTAACAACTTTACAGGAACAGGCTTTGCACCTACTCCAGCAACCGGACAATTAGACTCCGATATTTGGAAAGTTACTGGGTTATCAGACGGAGATGGAACCTTTGGTGGAACCCATGACTCTGGTGATTTCGCCAAAGGCAATAGCACTGGTGATGAGACTTCAGGTGGAATTTATGCGTTTGATGTCGGTAGTGGCAACAATATCCTTGGGGTGCAGCCTATAGGGAATGATTTCACTCCTGGGGATATCGTTTTAAAAATTACTAATACAACAGGTTCTACTATTACCGACTTAAATATTGAGTATGACATTTTTTACAATAACAACGAAGAACGTGCTAACTCGTTAAATTTTGCCTGGTCAACAGATGATTCGTCTTATACAGATGTTCCAGCTTTAGACTTTACTACACCAGAGGCTTTAGACGCATTAGGTTGGCAAAATGAATCGCGTTCGACCACGATTTCCGGGTTAAATATTGCTGATGGTAGCGACTTATATGTACGTTGGCAAGGAGATGATGTCAGTGGTAGTGACTCCCGTGACGAATATGGGATCGACAATATTGTAGTGGAAGTTCCTTCTGGAGACACCACCGCTCCCACAGTCGAAACTTTTACTCCTGCTGACAATGATAATGATGTTGCAGTAGACGCAAATTTAGCGCTCGACTTTGATGAAAACGTCGTTGCAGGTACGGGTAATATCATTATCAAGCAAGCCAGCGACAACTCAACAGTAGAGACTATAGATGTCGCCTCTGGTCAAGTCAGTATCTCTAACGATATTGTTACCATCGACCCAACTAATAACCTGGCAGAAGGAACAGAGTATTATGTCGAGATAGCTTCAGGTGTTATTGAAGACACTGCTGGTAATGATTACGCTGGGATATCGGGAGCTACAACTTGGAACTTCACCACCGCTAATAATAGCGAACCAGTCCGGTTTGATTTTAATGGGGATGGAGTCCCCGATATTCTCTGGCGTAATAATACCACTGGAATTAACAGAATCTGGTTAATGAACAATGATGGTACTCAAAATTCTGTGACTAATCCTGGTACTCTAACTACAGAGTGGGATGTCATTAGTAATGACTTCACTTTAGTTTAGTGTCAATTTTTAGTTAGATAGGACTTACGCACGCGAAACCCGGTTTCTATGAGAAATCGTTGGTTTGAACAATAGACATCTCCGAAAAAACCGGGTTTGGCGGGTTAGTGTGCGTAAGTCCTGATATAATAGAGTTCGATCGCAAAGAGTTAATGTCTCTAATTGAAGAAATGCCACAAGTTAGTGTGATTATTCCAGTCTATAATGGAGAAAACTACCTTACTCAAGCCCTAGATAGTGCGATCGATCAAACCTATACTGATTATGAAATTATTGTAGTTGATGATGGATCAAACGATTGTACCCAGCAGGTTTTAGAATTTTATTCTAGCAAGATTAATTATGTTTACCAAGAAAATAAAGGTTCTGCTGCTGCTCGTAACAGAGGTATTGAAAGTGCGAAGGGTGATTTAATTGCTTTTTTGGATGCAGATGATTTTTTTATCTTACCAGACAAACTATCACAACAGGTGAAATATTTTGAGCAAGATGTGGAGTTGGGAGGTGTTCATACAGGTTGGCGGTTAGTTAATCAACAGGGTAAAGGTATATCAGATATCTATCCTTGGCAATATGCACCAAAACTTGACTTGGAAACTTGGTTAAAGTGGAAACCTGTACTTACGAGTACGATGATGGTGCGTCGTAGTTGGCTAATGTGTGTGGGTGGATTTGATGTCGCTTTGCAACAATGCCATGATGTTGATTTAGTATTACGTTTAGCTCTTGAGGGTTGTAAGTTTGAATGGTTACATCAAATAGCTGTAGCTTATCGACTACACCAAGGAAATACAACTTCTAATAGTATTCAACAGGGTAAGTATGCGATCGCTGTTTTGGATAAGTTTTTTGCTAGAGATGATTTACCTAAATCTATCTGTAAAATTGAGTCAGAAGTACGTTATCATACTCTAGTTTGGGTTGCTTGGTATGAGTATTATCATGGTAACTACAAAGGCATGGCTGAGTATTTAAGATCTTCCCTGAAATACACACCCTATTGGAAAGCGCAAACAATAGCAGATTGGATCGGCAAATTTACACAGTTTTCAGGCGCGCGCCACCATGAAATAGACTTTTATTATTTAACAGAATTACTAGAATGGCAAAACTTAGTTGGAACAACAAAAGATTAGATATATCATGTCCGGTAGCATCAGTCTAGATTCAGTACAAGAATATTATTATCATAACTTACGCATCCCGCACCCCCCAAACCAGGTTTTTTCCTAGATGTCTATTAGACATCTCCAAAAAAGAATGTAGGGACGTTCCTAGGAAGGTCCCTACAAGGGTTGCTCGAAAAGGAATATTTAATTTCTGGAGATGTCTATGGTTCAAACCAACGATTTCTCATAGAAACCGGGTTTCTTTGCATAAGTCCTAATTATGATAAAATTTTAATCATAATCAGTTTTTATTTAATTCAAAAGCCTACGATAACGTTCTTCAATACTAGGAATAATAGGATACAAATCTATTAACTCCTGGCGCATTAAAGTTGTATTTTTGTGAGCTGTATTTTTGTGAGATAAATTACTAATACCACCATCTTTGGCAAGTTGATAATCAAGAGCATTTACTTTTGGCCAATTAGATTCCATATATTTAAACCGATCGGTCTTTGAACAGTCTAAAAATTTTAAGAACTTATCTGAACTAAAATATTTATGATTATTTATATCTAAGATAAAAAGTCGCTCAAGTGAGTTTAGATATTCTAAGATATTCAAGTCTGCTATCCAATTTGACACAACTTCGTCCTTTTTTTTTCCCCATTTAAGAATTAGACTATGACTTAAAACAATTTCTTCAATAGGTCTAATTGTAGATAAAAATTTTGCTTTTGGAAAAGATGAAGAAATCTCTACTACTAACATATCTTTTCCTGGGTGTTCTATTTTTACGAATTCAATATTATGTAGTCGGAAATACTCTAACGGCTTATTTTGCTGCCAGAAAAATTTATAGTTAGGTTTGAGGATGTCTTTGTTTACTGATTCGTTTCTTCCGGGGGTCAGAGATGAAAAATTTGATGGGATAGAGGAAGTATTGTGTTGAAGCACTGAATTAGTTAATTTAATCAAGAACTCACTACCACATCTTGTTCCTGTAGCAAATACAATTTTAATCATATTTTTTTTTAATTCCAATAAAAATTGACAAATTTGTTAAGTTAATTAATTATATATTTAGCAATTTAACTTCCCTTAACCATACGCTGATTCCGCAATACCCGAATTTGTTGCTAATGCGTGGGTATGATTTGTATTTATTGGCGATAATGCTCTGCATCGCTACCGCGAACGCTAAACTATTGAATGACAAATACTTTAGATTATTCAGTTTTTATTTTCATACCTTGATTCAGCAACGCCGATAAAGCTTCTGAAGAAGCTGTTGAAATTACTAATGAATTATGTGTTTACTGTTTGTCTCCATTGAATGTTATAATCAAACAAATTCATTTTAATAATTAGCTTGGTAATAGATAAGGTAGGTAAATTCTATAATATTTACCTTTTATAGAGATAACTAAATATTTCCCCACTCTACTACATATAACAAAAAATCTCTAAAACCAATGTTCTTGGTTGCTATTTTTATTTTGATAAACCAGACCTTTATCATGAATTTCACGAGTTTTTTTATACAAATTTTCTTCGGTTAGCTCCCACTGTTGCATAACTTTTTCTAAGTCTGCTTGAATATCTTTTGCACCAGGAAAGCCTCGATAACGAATTTTTAATCTTGCTAATTCAGCTAGATTATAGTGATTCTCTTTTTCTGTTAATAAAGTATCCACTATTGCCCGATCGCTTTTATATTGAGGATGTCTTTGATCTTCTAAGTTCATATAAATAAGGAAGAAGTAAGAAGGAATAAGTTTTTAGAAGTCATAAGTAGGGCAAATCTCACCAGATTTATCATCAATAATTGCTCAATATTTGCCTACTAGGCTATCAAGTTTTTTTTGAGGAATAATCTTATTCTAGGATTATTAGCTGACCTAGTTTTCAGAGATTATCTATTCCTCATTTCAATATTGACAGACTACTACTTTACTACTGAGTTATTTCTCTTGACCATTTTATATAATTATTAGTAATTGAGTTATTTCTCTTGACCTTCCCACTTTTTAAAAGGACTATCTTGATGAGATTGTTGGGAATTACTAACTAAGTTTGGCTGAATTTCTAAAGCCTTTTCTTGAAAAAAAAATGCTTCATAAAATCTGCCTTCTTGTTCTAAAACTTTGCCTAAATTCCAATAAGCTGCTGCTAAATCAGGTTTCAGCTTAATGGCTTTTCTATAGGTAATCATTGCTGCATCAATTTGCCCTTTTTTATAAAACATACTAGCCAAATTGACAAGAGCTTCAATAAAATTAGGATTGATGTTTACCGCCAATGAATAAGCACGAATAGCAGCATCTATTTTATTTTGTGCTTGTAGTGCATTTCCCAAAGTTTTGTAGAGTGGAGCAAAATTTGCTTGTTTTTTTAATGCTTTGTGACAGAGAGCGATCGCTTCTGTGAATTTTCCTTGATTGTAATAATTTTCTGCTAACTTATTAATAGCATCAACATCATTTTGTTCTGGTTTTAATATCTCTTGGTAACTATTTTTAACTTCACTTGATTGAGCATTATTTTGGGATTTATTATCCTGTTGAAAATACTTTTTATCTTTTAAACTTACATTCATAATTAATATCATATCCAGTCAAATACTTATAAATATAGCGGTTGGCAATTCAGTTAATTACAATAACAACAGTCCGTAGGGTTTTGGTTGACAAACCATCCTAAATTCTTGAGGATTCAGTATTATACTTAACATACAAAACTGCTATAAATGATAGGGAACAAGAGGAATAGTTGGGATATAGGGAAGAAGGGGAAGGAGAAGTTTTTTAGTGTTAATTAAACGCATTTGATCTAAACTAAATTGATTGACAAGTATGAGAATAAGTCATGTATCTAAATTTTGTCAATATCCTGCCCTAAAAAATCCTATTTAGAATACAATATGGTTCAGTTAGAAACAAAAACCTTAAATTGTGTACCTGAGGTTGAAGAACCCAAAAACCAAAATTTTTAGGGATTTTTTTGGGTTTATCCTGCGGATAAGCTGCCCTAACACTTCGTTCTATCCAACCTACAATTATCCTTAACTGAATCCTATTAATTTAGAATGGATATTAACATAACTAAATACTTCTCAAATATCCTATTCCTGTCAAGTAATACCAATTCTCACTCATGGCAAGCTATATATCCTGAAAAAAGGTGTTAGAAAGAAACATGAGCGCTCACAACTCGCCAACCAAAAGAAGTACGCATCCAAGTTTGACTTTGCCTACCCATTTTTCCAGTTTCTTGACGCTGAAATTCAGTATTTGCTGTGGCAAAATCTCGACCATAAGTAGTAATAACAGTATTCATCAATACCCGCTCTAAATTAACTTTTCCACGGGCTTTCCTAAAAGTAGCTATTGCCTCATACCCATAAAGATTTTCATTAACTCCATAACGAATAGTGTGGGGGCTATTCCAAAATAATTCATCTAAAATATCTAGATTATTATTAATCAAAGCAGCTTCATATCGCTCAAATTCTGCTGTTACCTCTGCAAGGACATCAGGAATATTAATCTCCATTTTAATTATCTTCCTAATCAAAATATTCTAAAAAATTTTCTGGAACTATTTTCAATTCTCCAGACTTAAATCTATCTATCGAAACCCAAAGCGCCGTTTTTTTTCGTTCCTTCTCCAAAAAAGTTAACTCTTCTATTTGATAAAACTTTGGGTTAGCAAAATCACACTTATATAATTGAATTAACTCATGTCTTTCCTCTCCATTAAACATAAAAATATTTTCCATACAACCCAAATATTTAATATTAGTTAAATCAGCTTCAATCTCCTCTTGAAACTCTCTCTGTAAAGCATCAATACTGTACTCTCCAAAATCAACACCCCCACCCATAACCCGATAGAAAATTTCTTGTTTTACAGGGTCATAACCTTGGGAAATAAACAGGCGATCGCCATCTCTAATCAATCCCAAAGCCAGTACCCTAATTTTCTTCTTTTTACTCATAATTTTCTCATAATTTTCTTATATAAACATCAAATTAGATATTTTTCTAAACCTGCCTTATTAGTCGTCGCTGAGTAATTAATGGTCGGAGATTTAAACAAGGAGACAGGAGACAGGAGCCATAATAAATTAGTGGGGGTTTCAAACCCGACACTAAAGGAAAGTGCAATTAATTATCATCAGAAAAACCTTCTTCATAGTTCTTCTCTGGCACAGGCCAATCTTCATTTTGACCGCCAATAATAAGTTTTTCTATCTTGACAAATTCCTCACTTAATCGTTGAAAACTATTGACCAAAATATCCATTGCCAAAGCATCGCTAGTTCCTAAATCAAACCAACAACGACCCCATAATCCTTCATATTCTACATCTCCCATATTGTGCATAACAGCCATCATACTTTGACCAGATTCCTGACTATATTCCATGTAACTAATCTCTATTCCTATGTCTTGAACCTGTAAATTTTCGGCATTAAACCCACCTAATTTTCCTAATAAAAACCATGAGTCAAATAGTTCTTCTATGTAGTGCTTTTCTGCCATCGAAGGAACAGTGCTAAACTCTAACCAAATCCACACATCAAAAGGATTAAATTCGCGAAATTGTACTTCCATAAATATTTACTATGCAAAAATTTGTTTATACCAACTTAATTCATTTATAAATAGCAAAAAAACCCCAATCTCCTTGGATAAACTCTGGAAATGAAATACTAATTTGCTAATAAAAAACTCATGGAAGCAATAGAAAGAAATAAAACTTCCTAACTACAAACTACTTGGTTAAGATATAGCATTTATCACCCTTTGTGAGGTACAGTTATTTTTTATTCTTTTCTTTTCCCAGTTAAGCTGTTCTCTAAAACCTAGAGTTTTGTACCTCACCAGTATGAGAATTGCTTATTAATTTTGACTTTGGAATTAGCGAAGAGCTGGTAATTCGGGAGGTCCCCATGTACCTGAACCATCTCTAATTGCATCTCGCATCGGGTCACAAGGTCGTTTTCCATCATCTATATTATTAATATTTTTACACTGTTCAAAAAATATTTGTGCTACCAAACGTCTTGGCATTTGGTCTGACTTTGACAAAGCCATATCAAAGTTTTTCCCCGCTTTTTTTCTCATAGATAAATTATTATCTTTATCCTTAGCTTGAGAAACTAATATTTGTGCTTTTAGGTAATGTACCTCTGGGTTATCTGGAACTTCTAACAAAGCTTTATCTGCATATTTTAAAGCTTTTTTCTGATTTTCTAAATCTCGATAAGCTACTGCCAATCCCCGATAAGCTAAATGATGAGGATAGGCTTGGTCTTGCAATTTTTCTATGGCTTTCGTAGGGTCAGAAAATGGCAGATTCACAGCCAACATTAAATCCATATATCCTTTCAGTAAATTTAACTCTGGGTCTGATGAATTTATTCTTTCTGCTGTCTCAAAATGACTAAAAACTTTTCTGAGTTTCTTCAAAGCTTTTGGAGTTCCTTTTAACGTACCTTCGGTAGATATAATATAAGCACCTTCTAGAAAGTAACCAGTTGCCGCATAAATATTGCCACGGACGGGATTAATTGCAATTAAATTTTCTGCGACTTCAGTAGTTTTCTGAGCATACAATTTTAGTGATTCCCAATTTTCATCCAAGTAATGAAAGGAAGCCATCATTGCATAAACAAGTGGCTCGTTTATCTCTTCAGATTCAGCTATTTTCAGATAATCTCTTGCTTGTTTATAATTTCCTTCCTCAAACATAGCTTGAAAGGCTGATTCAGTTTTTTCTCCTATTTCCATAGGATTTCTTTGGCGAAATGGGTCTCCTATTGCTGGACTTACCCACAAGTTAAAACCGATGAAAGTAGCACTAGAAAAAACTGATATTTGCTTCAAAATCGTCAATTTTTCACACCAACTAAATAAGGTTTTTAGCATCAGCTCTTTTCACCCCAACTATATTTTTACTTTCTCAGATTCTGTGTTATTATCTAAGCTAGATTATTTTATGCAATACTAAATCCAGATGGTATTTTAACACAAACTCAGCATAATTGCTGAGTCTAAATAACAAAAAATGATGTTTAAGAAACCTAATGCAGAGTGGTGAAAATAACCCGTCAGTTACAAAATCCTCAAAGCCTTACCAATTCATGCTTTTGACTTTTGAATTCTAAATGCTATGTGGTGAAAATAACCTCTAAGTTAGAAAATTTTCCCAGCCTGAGCCACCGATACTTTTGACTTTTGACTTTTGACTTTTGACTTCTAAATGCTATATCTCAAAAACCTGTATTATCATCCAACAGCTAGTATCACCCCTATTCTGACAAATATTAATCTGGAACTAGCACCTCAACAAATGGGACTAATCATTGGTAGTAGTGGTTCCGGCAAAACTACATTATTAGAAATATTAGCTGGTCTAGCCGAATGTTCTAAAGGAAAAATCTACTGGCGAGACCAAAAATTAACCTCCGAACATTTACAACAATTAGGTGGTTTAGTATTTCAATTCCCAGAAAGGCATTTTTGTGGTGCTACTATTCTCGAAGAATTACGATTAGGCCATCCTGAGTTACGTCCAGAACAAATATCTTTTGCCTTGGAAGAAGTTGGACTTCAAGACTTATCATTAAATACGTCACCCCAAGCTTTAAGTGGAGGACAGCAACGTCGTCTCGCTTTAGCAGTACAATTAATTAGGCAGCCTCATCTATTAATGTTAGATGAACCAACTGCCGGATTAGATTGGTCAATGCGGAAACAACTGGTCAATTTATTAGCTAAACTGAAAAATCATTGGAGCTTATTAGTTGTCACCCATGATGCTAGTGACCTTTTATCCATAGCAGATAAATGTTGGACTTTAAATCATGGTATTTTACGGTCAGTTGAGCCGAAATCTCTAGCATCTTCAGAACACTCACCTGTGACATTTGTTGCTAATGCCTAATTTTATAGACTATCCTAGACAAAAATCTCCTAGTGGTCTGTCAATTTTGAAATGATGGATAGATTTTTGTAACTTTAATTTTGGAGTAATGCTTTTTAGGATTGCTTACCGCTCAAAACTATCTTGACAGACCACTAAGACTTACACAAGTAGTTGACATCCTCTGGTGGCCTAAAGGCACGGAGATTCCTACTGAGCCGTAGCTCTTCGGCGGGTTGACGCTTCTTAGGCTGCTGCTACTTTGACAGTAGTCTTATGCTTGCCTCCACGTCCGCGATCGAGTTTCCTCCTGCCCCCCGGCAAAGACCCCGTCCTTAAGGACGGGGTTTAAATAGTTTAGCATATATTCAATTTACTTGCAAATAAAAAGTCGCCCGCTTATGAGCGAGGCTTTAAACCCAATTTTTCGGTAAATTCACCTGCATTCTATTACCGACAACCTAACACCATTAATTAGTAGCAGTTTCTGCTACGCTCGAAATTATTTCTTGGAATACAACCTCATCCTTACGAGGGTCAGCATAAGCAACCTTCACCTCTAGGCGATCGCCCACTTCAACTGACCGACCAAACCGCATAGCCAACTCTAACCCCAACTCTTCCAACAACACCAACCCTAAATTAATTTCTTCTTTCAACCACCGAATTATCAATGCCTGCCAAACCTCATCAGAATTACGGCGTAAATATTCCAAACCCCAATAACGGTTAGTAAACCTTTCCACACTAGAAGCTTCCTTCACTGCAGGAACTAAACTCATGACCATTTCCTGCATCTGGTCTGGAGTAAAAGGTAAGGGGTCTCCTCGCAAATGAGCCTTAATTTGGAAGTGGGCCAATAAATCACTATAACGCCGAATAGGAGAAGTCACCTGAACATAAGTTTCTAAAGCCAAACTTGCGTGACGAGCAGGTATAGTACCCATTTCACTTTTGGGCATACATCGACGCATCGCTGTAGAACGAACTGGCCCTGCTGGCAACAACATTAGTTCTGCCTCTGGAGGCAACTCCGGTTGAGGTTGACTGCGGTAGGGTAGAGGAATATTATGCTCTTGACCATATTTTGCCCCCACTTCGCCTGCCATAATCATCATCTCCGCTACTAGCTGTCTTGATGGTGAATCATCCAAGACCTCTACTGTAACTTCTTCACCTTCACCTTTAACTTTAATTACCGACTCTGGCATATATATACTAATAGACCCCTGAGACTGTCGCCACTTAAATCTTTGTTTAGCCCAGTCATTCAAGGCATGAATTTCTGGTTCTGCCTTAATCTTTAACTGTAGCATTTCATCCACATCATCATAAGTGAGGCGGTAGGTTGGTTTGATTAAGCTGGCATGAATTGTGTAGTCTATAACTGCCCCAGTTTGATCTAAAATAATGCCAAAACTCAAGGCAGTGCAAATCTGCCCCTGAATTAGACTCATTGGCCCTGTGGCCAATTCTGAGGGGAACATGGGAACCATACCAGTTGGTAAATATAAAGTAGTAGTTCTCCGCCTGGCTTCTAGGTCTAACTCATCACCAGGAGTAAGTAAGCGAGTAGGGTCAGCGATATGTACCCATATCCGTTGTTGACCATCTGCTAAAAATTCTATACTAAGGCCATCGTCTATTTCTCTTGTACTTTCATCATCAATTGTATAGACTTTTAGATGGGTTAAATCCAAACGGTTTGTGTCTGGATCTGGCGGAAGGGATTGCAGGCAGCTTTGGGCCACTTCTAGTACCTTGGTAGAAAAATATGTTGGAATTTGGCTACGTCGTAGAGATAGATTTTCATGCTTGCTCCATATACCTAGATCCACTAATAGTTTAAATGCTGCTTCTGAAGTTTCTGGTAGTTCTAAGATAGCCAAGGTCTCCATAGCTTGGCTGCGATGGGAAGTTTCTTCTCCGTAAGTCGCAAATTTTTCGATCGCATCTAGGCGGTTATAATCGCTTTGTTGCCAGTCTACCTCTTCTCCTGCTAGTCGGTTACGCACCCGCAGTAAAAAGTTTTCTAGTTCTTCTTTTCGTTGCTTTTGGACTTCTTGTTGATGTTTGATTTCTGCTACTTGGGCTACGGGGCGGGGTTCGTAGCGATCGCCTTTTTGCTTAAAGTAGAGTTTATCGTCTGATAATAATATATAAGCTGCGTAACATTGGGTCGGTGTTTGTTCTGAAAATAGCAATAGTGCCATTTCTACTGGATTTACTGTTTCTGCTTCTTCTACTAGCAGTTCCCATGCTACTTCTAGACTAGAAGGGTCTAGGTATATTTCTACTTCCTGAATAAATTGGGGAATTTCTGATGATTTGTAAGTTTCTCCTGCTACTTCATAACTTATTTGCTTTGGTGGTATACTGTGAGATTGACCGTTTGCTTCTACCACGACCCAGTTTTTTTTACCGTCTGGACGTTCTGCCACAGCTAGTCGCCGCTCTCCGTGCAGTCTAAATTCTATTAATTTTCCCTTCTCCACTTTACCTTATTTATATACTATAAGTTTTCTTTAGCTTTGTCTGGGTTGTGGTTTTTTTCTGCTTCATCAAATTGATACAAAACGTCACAAAGTTACAGTTTGATCTTTACTTCCTGCTTTGCTGACGCAACGCGGAGCGAACAACCAAGGCTGCCGGCAGTATCTTGTCCACAGGCATTTATGGTCAAGCCAACCGCATTTCTTGAGTGAGTAATTCTGGGAAGACCCCTGAATTACGCACTTGTATTTTCAGCTTTCCTGATTAACGTAAGGCAACAATGCGACTAACCTGGCTCTTTTTATGCTTTTTGTTACATCTCTTTGCTGTTTTGATGTTAAACCTGTGATTCTTCTTGGCAGAATTTTTCCTCTTTCTGTGACATATTTCTTCAGTAATTCGACGTCTTTGTAGTCGATGGGTTCTCCTGGTTTAATTGGTGATACTCTTTTCCGGTAGTAATTCGCCATTGCTAATTATTTGTTAGTTATTTGTATTTACGTTTTAGCTGTTTACTGTTTTTAATACTCACTGAATTTTTACTTAATTTCTTTGTGAACTGTGTGTTTATTACAGTGAGTACAGAATTTCTTCAACTCTAATCTTGATGTCGTATTCCTACGGTTTTTAGTGCTTGTGTACCTAGAAACACCTTGTGAACGTTTATTAGAATTAGTTCTACACTCTGTACACTCTAGTGTGACAATTATCCTGACTCCTTTTGCCATAACCTTAGTAAGTTTCCATAAATGTTAGACACAAATTATTATCTTCTCATATAACGCCTAGCTTCGTCAACCAACCACCTTAACTTAATATCTAGAGAGTAACCACGCATAGTTCCCACTACTATTGTCTGGGATACTCTGTCATGGAAAGCTTGCTGATACCTTTCAAGATCTACTAAAGCTACTGTAAAGTCTAGGAATAAGGGCATTATTAGTAGTAAAACAGCAGCATTTCCTGATGTCAAATTGCTAATGCCTACCATGGCCAATGACCCAGCTAAGGCTAAAACTCCTTCTCGCTTTGATAATTCTAGGATACCAGGAGTTCTTTGGTATCTAGTATCTAAAACTTTCATATCTAGAGCAAAGTGCCCTATACTCTGACCTTGGTTTTTGTAGGCCATTAGCACTCGTATGATTATCCAAAGTACCATAAAAAATAAAATAAATGTGAACCAATTATTGCTAATTATGGCACTAAGAAACCAAATTACTCCAGCATCTATACTGAATGCTGCTACACGACGTGATAGAGGGGCTTTTGGCAGTTGGGGTATGATATCATTACTCATTATGCTCGACTCTAATTATTTGGTCTGGCTAGCAGAATATGTAACTGCTTTATTTGCTTTTTTTACTATTATAAATTACTGTTTTTGATTTGGTAGTGGTATTTTCAGAAAAAGTCAATTAGGCAAGTAATTACTATTCCTTTGAAACGAGCAAATTGGAGCATTTTTATGTTAAGGTGTTAAGGTATTAAGGTATTCTCTACCTCCACCATAAATCACGATCGTCAAAGGACTACTTTTAATTTTATTATGTTTTTTCTTTGTCAATTTTTGCTGACCTTTCAACTGAGAAACAAAAAACAAAAATCAGAAAGATGTTGGCTGTAGCTGTGGGTAACACTAGGCTGATGGCTGAGTTACTAGCTTGTAGAAAAAAGTTATTAATTTTTATTTGATTTTCAGGTAAATTAGAGCTAATTAAATCTAAATATCAAACGGAGATTATGCTAAAATATAAAATACTATCAAATCCCAATTTAAAAATTTTGCTGTTAATCTGAAATTATTAAAATTATTACCGAAAAAGCGAGGTTGAGAGCAATGTCTCTTGGAGAGCGGGAATGAATTGGAGCTACCCTTATGGGCTAGATGACTAAAGTAATCCTGTTATCTGGTATCAGCCCTCTGGCTTTCTTCAGTAACACAATATCAAGGCAAGCAAACAACATAAAAACCAAAAAAACTAATAGCTAATTCTAATTATTCTAGAAAAATACCCAGACTAAACTAATAGAAAATATCTCTAAAATTATCACCTATGAAAGTTCGCTTTAATATTGTTCGGCAGAATCAAAATACTCAGCCTAAAGTTCAAACTTACACCTTAGAAGTTGAACCAGGCAATACAATTTTAGAATGCCTCAACCGGATTAAGTGGGAGGAAGATGGCAGTTTAGCTTTTCGGAAAAATTGCCGGAATACTATCTGTGGTAGTTGTGGAATGAAAATTAACGGTCGTTCAGCTTTAGCCTGCAAAGAAAATATTAGAAATGAATTAGCTAGACTACAACAAATAGCTCATAATAATTATCATAATTCTGCCAATACTACGGCAAAATCTATTCCAGAAATAACTATTTCTCCTATGGGTAATATGCCAGTAATTAAAGATTTGGTAGTAGATATGAGCAGCTTTTGGCAAAATATAGAAGCGGTTGAACCTTATGTAAGTACAGAAGCACGAAAGATTCCAGAACGAGAATTTTTACAGACTCCCACTGAACGGGATAAACTAAATCAAACAGGTAATTGTATTCTGTGTGGGGCTTGTTATTCTGAATGTAATGCTCGTGAAGTTAATCCAGATTTTGTTGGGCCACACTCTTTGGCCAAAGCTTACAGAATGGTAGCTGATTCGCGGGACGATCAAACTGAAAAAAGATTAGAAGAGTATAATCTTGGCACTGCTGGAGTTTGGGGTTGTACCCGTTGTTATTATTGTAATTCTGTGTGCCCGATGGAAGTATCACCTATGGATCAAATAGGTAAGATTAAACAAGAAGTTCTCGCTCGTAAAGACCAACAAGCTAGTCGCTCTATTCGCCACCGAAAAGTGTTAATTGATTTGGTCAAGGATGGGGGTTGGATTGATGAACGAAAATTTGGTATTCAAGTAGTAGGTAACTATTTTCGAGATTTTAAAGGGTTATGTAGTTTAGGGCCTTTGGGATTAAGAATGTTGGCCAAAGGTAAGTTTCCTTTAACTTTTAAACCTTCTGAGGGAACTGAAATTGTACGATCGCTGATTGAATCAGTAAAAAGCTTAGACAATAAATCTACTGGGGTCAACCAATAACTTCGATCGAATTTACTAAAAAATTATCAAAATCAACAAAACTCTATCAATCTTATGTCGGAAAATTCTACTTCTTCATCTACATCAGAATCTACCAAAAAAGTCGCAACTGCCAAGCCACCTGAGCCTGCTTTTGGTTGGAATACTTACGCGGAACGAATCAATGGCAGGTTTGCTATGGTGGGATTTGTCATCTTATTATTACTGGAATTATTTACTCATCAAGATTTGTTTTCTTGGCTAGGTTTGCGCTAGAAAAATCAAGTTTTTTTTTGTATTATCGAAAGGTTGGTATTTATAGTTACTAAAAATATAGTCAAATATAACATCAACTAATTTTTAGCTTGATTAGGAGTTATCCTAACTGGACGAACTACAACGCCACGCCAGTTGCGTGACTGTCGGGGAACCCGCCCAACGCACTGGCTCCTCTATCCCTCCATCAAAGACTGTTGGGATTACTTTTCTCATTATGTTTACGACCCATTTACGTCTGCATTTATCCTTATTTTTGAGCCTTTTTGCTTGTACTTTTCTCTCGATTCTCGATAACCACTAAACTCATATTTTTCTCCGTTTTCTTCTCCATATTTCGGGATATAATCTAATGACAAAAAACTCGCACGGGATGTATAACTTTCTTCACTTACAATCACTTTTATTCCCGCCATTTCTCCTTTGTATTTTAACATTATCAAAGAATAAGAGTGGGAGCTTGTACCCAAAATTAATCTATTAAAAATTATTTTTTCCTAATGAGGCATTCGGAATTGGGAATTCAAAAAATGGTCATAAGGGAATGCCAATCAATGTTGCGCTTTTTCCCATAATTTGCTACTATAAGTCTGGCTGCCTGCCCGGTAGTTTCTAGAAGTAGGTGAGCCCCCTAGGGGAGCTGACCGTTAAG
>CAJICP010000206.1_pt1 | contig 16282 bp, 14 predicted proteins | sample 9199641 | NCBI WGS metagenome assembly CAJICP01 (sample SAMEA7708340, study PRJEB35096) | sediment metagenome | biome: marine neritic benthic zone biome [ENVO:01000025]; feature: sediment [ENVO:00002007]; material: shallow marine sediment [ENVO:03000034] sea grass bed [ENVO_01000059] ... | reverse complement strand
GGGGCGTTGAGTTTGAGGAAATTTTCCTCATGGGTTCATCAGAATATTGGGTAATTTTAAAATAGTAAGGATACAGAATATTAGAACTATTCCCGACCCTGGTGTTCCCTATTCTCTGTTTCCTATCACTACTATAGTTAGCTGGTTGAATAGCGCTATAACTAATTTCCATTGCTTCCCCTCCCGATATCTCAAAAGGAAAGTTGGGAGTGGGCGAAAATACATTATAAGGTTTGGGAAACTGATAACAGGTAGAAGCAAAATTAGACTGACCTTGAGGTAACTGAGGACGAACCCCTGAAAGTAATTTTCTTTTTCCCTCAGAAGCAACAATTGAATTATAAGTTCGATCGACCCGGCCACTATTAAAGGCCCGCACTCCATCTGCCCAGATAATTAATTTTGGCAGTTGGTTAGAGCTTAAAAGTTGTCGTAGTTGAAAGTCAACTACTTGGGCAGTAGCACCATTGATCCCAAAATTAAATATATTTAATCGAGGATAGCCTTTTGCTACTAAATATTGCTGTAGTTGTTGAGGAGCAACCCCATATAAGGCGCGGGAACTCCCCACAATTAAAACATCTGGCGGACCGACAGTAGCAACGAAAGACAGATAAAGCTCTAACTGGGTGTCAAGAACATCACTATTGAAGGAAACAGGATTATACTGAGAACGTGCAGAAGCTGCTTGTTGTTGGGAGTAAGCTAAATTTCTCATATACTCAGCCACTTTTTTCTCAGCAAAAGCACGTCTGGGGTTTCCTGGCGGTACAGCTTGCATCCAAGCTACTGCCTGTACCCACTCTTGAGCAACCTTATCCCACTGTTGTTTAGTTCTCGCGGACTGAGCTAACTGTGAGGCTTTCGTGGCAAACCTAACTGCTTGACTAAACGGGTCTACAGAAGCACATTGAGCAGAATTAGAATTTTGAGAAACTAGAGAAATTTTTGAGTTATTTTCTTTGGCGGAAGTTAAATCACAATTATTAACTGATATAAGATTTGTATCCGAGGTAGGAGATATTTTGCTTTGAAACTGTTGAGTAGGCATACATCCAACAGCTAGGGTTAGCAAAATTATAGTTGTCGTCAAACGTTGAAGCAAATTAGAATTCCATCTACTACTGTTAAATTTATTTTCTATATTCTCTTGCCACCTATCTTCAGGAGTGGCATCGGATGAATTGATTCTAGTCACCTAGATTCCCCTCCAAATATTAATATAATACTTGTGGTAGATTATAGTATCTTTTTTAGAATATAAAGCAGTAAAGCAATAGAATTAAAGACCTGTTCCCTAGTCTCACATGACTTTTTCCCCAAACCCTATTTAACTTAAACTGCTAAAAATCTTTGTATTACCTCTTGACTTAGGTCTGTGGTATTTCCTGATGCCACAATTCCTCCCTTCTGCATTGCATAGTATCGGTCTGCTTTGCTTACAAAATGGAGATGTTGTTCTACCAAAAGAACAGAAATACCTCTACTTTTAATAATATTTCTGACCGCAGTTTCTATCTCTAAAACAATAGAAGGTTGAATACCTTCAGTCGGTTCATCCAACAAAAGTAAATTTGACTTACCCATCAATGCACGAGCGATCGCCAATTGTTGTTGTTGACCACCGCTCAAATTTCCTCCCATTCTAAATAAAATTGTTTTCAGAGCAGGAAATAACTCGAATATTTCTTCAGGTATTTCACTCTTTCCTTTTCTACCTTCTTTTCTTGCTTCTAAACCAAGCAATAAATTTTCTTTTACTGTCAATCTAGGTATAATCTCTCTACCTTGGGGTACATAACCAATACCTAGACGAGCGCGTTGGTCTGGTGTGAGGTTAGCGATAGTTTTACCCCATAATTTAATTGTTCCTCTCCGTGGTTTTAGTAATCCCATTACTGTTTTTAATAATGTTGTTTTGCCCACTCCATTTCTACCAATTAAACATACCATTTCCCCTCGTTTCACACTTAAATCAACATCGCGTAGAATATGACTTTCTCCATAAAATACATTTAGATTAGATACTTGTAGAGTAGTATAATTAAGTTGATTATTCTCAGTTTTATTCTGTATATCGAAATTCATAATTTTTATTTTTTTTGATTTATTATTTGAGTTTAGTAAAAATCATAGTGCAACAAAATCCAATTTTTGCTCCTAGATACCTAAATTCTAACTCTAAAACTTGATTAATGATTGAGAACAGAAGTTTCTCAACCCAAATAAACTTCCATAACTCTTGCATCATTCCGCACCTCATCCATAGTTCCCTCACAAAGTACAGAACCTTGATGTAAAACAGTTACTTTTTTCGCTATTTGACGCACAAATTCCATGTCATGTTCAATCACAATAATTGAATGACTAGCAGCCAAATTCAACAAAAGAGAACCTATATTTTCTGTTTCTTCATCACTCAAACCAGCTACGGGTTCATCTACTAACAATAAATCTGGAGATAGAGCAACTAACATACCTATTTCTAAACATTGTTTTTCACCATGAGATAAAAAAGCAGCCTTAATATCTGCTTTTCCAACTAAACTTATAGTTTCCAATAAACCAGCCACACTTCTAGTCTCTGCAGAAGGAACCTTACGAAATAAAGTAGCAATTACTCCTTTATAGCGATTAATAACTAAATCTAAATTTTCTCTGACAGTTAAATTCAGATATACCCTGGGTGTTTGAAACTTACGCCCAATTCCCATACAAGCTATCTTATTTTCCGGAATTTTCATTAAATTTTTACCTCTAAATAATACTTTTCCTGTTGTTGGTTGAACCTTGCCAGTAATCACATCTAAAAAAGTAGTCTTTCCAGCTCCATTCGGACCGATAATAACTCGCAACTCACCAACATCCATCGTAAAATCGAGGTTATTCAGAGCCTTAAAATCATCAAAACTAACAGTTAAATTTTGAATTTCTAAAATTTTTTCTACCACTTCTTTCTTACCTAATCTGAACCTAACTTTTCTTTTTCTAGTTTTTCTTTTTCTAGCTGAACTTCTGGATTTTCATCTATATTAGGATAGGTCATAAGTAGCTGAGAGAAACCAAGGATCGATCGCAACTTCAACCAACCATATTCTTGCCACCAACCAACAATTCCATTAGGTAATATTGTCACAACCAATAAAAATAATGCACCCTGAAAGAATAACCATATTTCGGGAAATTGTTCACTTAAAAAAGTACGTCCGAAATTAACTAATAATGTACCAATAATTGCACCGATTAAAGTTCCTCTACCCCCTACAGCTACCCAAATAACCATTTCAATCGAAAAAGCAACTTCCATATAACTAGGAGTAACAATACCACTTTGAACTGCATATAATGCTCCAGAAATTCCGGCAATAGCACCAGAAATAGCAAATACTAAAACTTTAAAATCGGTGGGATTATATCCAGAAAATCTTACCCTGGTTTCATCATCTCTAATCGCAATTAATAGGCGACCAAATCTGCCGCTGGTTAGCCAACAACAAATTAAATAAGTAACAATAACACTAACAATTGTTATTTCATAAAATATTAATTGTGCTTGGTCAGAGCCTGCTAAAATACCGAAAAAAAATTCGGTATCCGTTTTTAAACCATTTGTACCATTAATTAGTTTTTGTTGACCATTGAAGAAGTTAAAAAATACCAATAAAGCTGCTTGGGTAAGGATAGAAAAGTAAACTCCTTTAATCCGATTTTTAAATACTAGATAACCCAGAATTGCTGCCAGAAGAGCAGGAAGAATTATAATTGCTAAAATTGTTAGAGGAAATGAGTGAAAAGGCTGCCAAAATATGGGGAGTTTTTCTACACCATAAAGAGTAAAAAATTCTGGTAATTCTCCTTCTGGCAATTGTAGTTTGAGGTGCATTGCTAAACCATAACCTCCTAGTGCAAAAAATATGCCATGACCTAAGCTTAATAAACCAGTATAACCCCAGATTAAATCTATACCTAAAGCCACAATTGCTAGGGAGAGAAAACGCCCTAATAATTTCAGTCTAAATCCTGGTAAAGTTAATGGCATTATGATGGCCAAGATTAAAGTTATTACTGCTATTATGGCGATTTGAGTTAATAATTTCTGATGTTTATTCATAAAATTAGGGAGTAGGGAATAAGTGCAATAGGTGTAGGTTGGGTTGAGGAAGGTTAGCGTAAGCTTATCCGTAGGATAAACCCAACCATATAGTCAGAAAATTTCATCATTCATCTCTTCTGGCAGGGTGCTTCAGGAAATGAATCAATTATTGCTCTATACGCAATAGTCAGAAAATTTTCACTACTCATCTCTTCTGGCAGGGTGCTTCAGAGAATGAAATAATTATTGCTCTATACACAATACTCAGAAAATTTTCACTACTCATCTCTTCTGGCAGGGTGCTTCAGGAAATGAATTAATTATTTATTACTCTTAAGGCAATAGTCGGAAAATTTTCACTACTCATCTCTTCTGGCAGGGTGCTTCAGCATCAAATTTGATGCATACCATATAGTTGTGAATAGGTCAAATCAATATATAGGTGACTTAGAAAAATTAGTTAGTCATCGTTGAATCAATATGAGGCGATCGCCAGTCTAAACAACGAAATAGTAAGTGTTTGAGGCTTTAAAATGTTTGTAGGTAATAAACTCCGTTGGATTATTCTTTGTTTATATTATCATGTAAAAGCTGAAACAATTGAAATTCTGTTGGCTATTTCAGGGAATTTTTGCCATTTTTTGTCAGAGATTGATGACAAAGTTAAAAAAATTAAAATCAGAAGTTCAGATTGATAATTAAAACTTTTCAAACTGGCGATCGCTAAAATAATGAATGAGGATTAAATTAAATACAGGAAAAAAAAATTCTGAGATTCGATACTTCCTGACTCCTGACTCCTGAATTATGACTCCTGACTAATAGCTAGAGTTGTCTAACTTTTTAGATAGCAGATGGTATTATTTACAGACCGAGGCGTTTTTTGTCTGTTAACGATAAAATCACTCAATAATAATATCTGCCTACTCATCTGAATGCATATTGCTTGGCTTGGAAAAAAATATCCTTTTTGTGGCAACGTTACCTACTCTAGAGAAATAACCAATGCTCTATTAGATAGAGGCTATCAGGTTAGCTTTCTTCACTTTGCTACTGAAGATAATGAACCTGATAAATGGCCAAGGTTTCATGAAGTGTCTCTACCTTGTATCTACAAATCTCAGGGTTACACCATACCTACTCTTAAATCTAGCAGAGTCTTGAGTGAGGCTCTACGGAAACTTAAACCTGATATTGTCCATGCTTCTCTAACTCTTTCTCCTCTAGATTTTTTGCTGCCTGAAATCTGCGAAGAGTTAAATATCCCTTTAGTGGCTACTTTTCATGCCCAGTTTGATAGTAAACCGCGCAATATCAAATCTGGGACTCAATTTTTGGCCTATCAATTATATGCTCCTTTTTTGGCACATTATGACCGAGTCATTATCTTTTCTGAAATACAGCGAGATTTCTTGGTGAAATTAGGAGTCCCTGGCCAAAAAGTAGCAGTAATTCCAAATGGGGTTGATGTAGATAAATATTGTCCTGGTATCTCCAGTCTCAAAACTGAGTTAAATGCTCATCGTATATTCCTCTATTTAGGCCGCATTTCTACGGCTAAGAATGTTGAATCTCTACTCAAAGCTTGGAAACATTCTGATATAGGTAATGGTAGCCGTTTGGTAATTGTTGGTGATGGGCCATTAGCTGATTCTTTGCAAATGTTCTATAGCGATGTGAAGGGAGTTAGTTGGTTTGGATATGTGAGTGATGAGCTACGACGGATAGAAATTTTGCGTGGTGCGGATGTGTTTATTTTACCTTCTTTGGTGGAGGGTTTGTCTTTAGCTTTATTGGAAGCAATGTCTTGTGGTTTGGCTTGTGTTGCTACAGATGCAGGTGCTGATGGTGAGGTGTTGGAGAAGGGAGCGGGTATAATTTTAAGTACTCATAATGTTACGACCCAATTACAAACTATATTGCCTTTGTTTAGGGATCATCCTGAGTTAACTACTCTTTTGGGGCAAAAAGCCCGCCGGAGAGTTTTAGAACGTTATACTCTGAGTAGAAATATTGCTCAATTAGAAATGCTTTATACTGAGGTTTTACGAGAGAAAAATTCTAGGTTGAGTAGTTTGATTTAATACCAATTGGGTGAAATTATAGGTAGTGGTCAATTGTCATTATGTAAAAGTTTTTATCCAAACTAATTACGAATTGTTTTACGAAGTTGACTTGCTCCAATTAATCCGAATATAACTAATAACCCTGTAGTAGGTGAAGTTTCAGGTACAGCAGTGAAAGTAGGAGCAAACTCAGTTTCTCCTGTATTGTCTCCAAAAAGCGGAGCTGTTTGTAAACAATTTTCAGGACAAATTCCATCACCACCATCAGAAATTGGTAGTGGGTTTCCAGCTATTGTAAGCAAACCTAAATTTTGACTATCTTCATCTCCAAATACATCTGAGTTAAATTCTAGACTAAGATTAGTTGTATTACTAAAAAAATTAGTTCCAAAAAATGCTGCTGTAATCTATCTTCCTGTCACATTAAATTAATTCTGGAAGTTTGGAAGTGTAGCAAAATTAAATCCTACTAAATCATCAAATCAAATACTGAATTTGTTGTAGATTTCAGGATAACTGACGTTGCCGCAAATCCATTACCTTCTGATACTTCTAATGTTCCTGAAACTGTTCCATCTATTCCACCAACATTATTACTAAAGCTCCAGTTAAAAGTTATGGCTTGTGCTGGAGCTAGATTAATCAAAAAAAAACCAGCGCCTAATGCTGTTGAAACTATTACATCCTTTAATTTTGTCATTGCTTTTTCACCTAATTGACGAACAACCGTATCATAATGTAAAAATAGATAATTTTATATGAAGATTCGATGAAGATAGCTAGAGATTATATTAAAGATATAAAGATTTGGTAAACGTCTAAGAAAAGTAGATAGTAGTGTATCATAAAAGTGTATAATAACTGATTACCCAGATTTGATATTATTTATTACTTCCAACCATTTTCTGCCTGTTTTAACACATAAGCTGATAAAGTTTCTATCTCTGTTTCTGTTAAACGGTCTTGATAAGCCGACATATTATTTTTACCATTCTTAACTAAATAAGCGATCGCCTCCACAGAATCTAATTTATTTCTTTTCAAAGTCCCTATTTTTAAGTTCTTCCACCATCTAACAATATTGCCTCCTTTGGCATGACAACCTACACAATGAATCTGAAAAAGTTCCCCACCTTTTGCCACTTCTGCTGCTAATACAGTCGGCATTTTTATAAAATTTATCAAGAACAATATTAATAAGCAAACTGTAATTAATTTTTTCATTTTCCCGTTCCTCAATGAGTTTAAAATAAGTAATATCAAATCTGCTGGCTTCAGAGTGATATAATTTCTACTGCCATTTGTACTATAAGTTTGCTTCAATATCTACGCTTATCAAAATAATATGGGTCGCGCAACCCCGCCTTTTAAGGCGCAATATTTTTGGATCCCAGCTCAAATCTCCGTTACAAAAATAACTTCTGACTTGCAGACTTGCAGACTTGCTGACGCGCGTTAACTCCTAGATAACTAAAAGCCTTCGGTCTTCCAACTTCGGTCTTCCTTCATACTTAATAATACCCAATGAAATTAATGATATGATTAGTCTAAAAAATTAAACTATTCCCATAATATCAATAGCCAACAACTTTCAAAATTAAGGAGCTTTTGAAAGCTGTTGACTCAAAGAAGTTGACACTAATGAATTAATGCTCGTTTTTCTAATTGTATTTCAAAACATTCTCCTGGTTTTGGTTCGATAACTTTTGTTGCCAGATTATTTTTAGCTAACAGAAATTTTGTTTCCTCAATACTTCCCTCTGCCTTGAGTAAAGATATTAATAATCCTTGAAAATCTACATCACCCCCGGCTGCTGTAGGTAGCATAACTTGGGGTTGCAACCATTGAGCTACTTGTAAAGCACTTTCATTTCCTTTAATTATTGGTCCAACTAACGGTAAATTCAAATTGATAATTGGTGAGATGACAACATCTATCGGCGCAAATTCCTTGATTTTTTCAGAATGGTTGCCGTGGGGTTCATAATATATTGTATTGCCAGTGCTGAGGTCTTTGAGAATGTAACCGTTTTCCACTAAAGTTGGGCCAACGAGTGAACCTGGAACAGCTCTAATTTCAACACTATTGTCAAAAGAGTAGGTTTCACCATGACCAAGTGTAATTATCTCAGAGTAACCAAACTCCTGCACTACTTTTGTGGCAGTAGGGGAAGCAACAACAGGAATATTTTTGTCTAACTGCTGAAGTGTCTCTGGGTGAGCATGGTCTTCTAGACCTTGAGACAACACAATGAGGTCTACATTTTCTGGAATGGTACGGGGAGTGGGTCTTTCTCCTTTAAACAGCCAAGGTAGATTACCGAAAACCAGGGGGCCAACGAGCCAAGGATCGATGAGAAGTCGTTTGCCTCCAATTTCAATTAGCCAGGAATTACTGTCTAACCAAGTTAGTTGCATAGTATTTATATAAGTTACGCCTCATCTTATTGTAACAATTTATTACAATTAATTTGATGTTCAATATATTGTTTAAGTTGTTCTATTTGGTATTAGATAGTGCATGGTATCAATTCACTCAATGGCTGGAATACTATGGGAAAATTTGGAACAAAGTAGTTGTTGCCGTTAACCCTAATTTCACATCTCAAGATTGCAGTAATTGTGGGTATAGAGTGAAAAAATCTCTATCAACTCGTACTCATACTTGTCCGCGTTGTCATACAGAGATATGCAGAGATACTAATGCAGCAATTAATATCTTGAGAAAAGGCTTAGAAATAGTAGGTATTGAGTGGAAAAAAGGTACTGTAGACGCGGAGCGGCGCGTCGAAGGCAGGGCATTCAGAAACCTCCGAGAAATCGGGAACGCTTGGGGAGATAAGAACCTCTGCTGATGATAGGAAACTTGATTTAGTAAGTTGTGTCAATGAACCAAGAATCACCACTGCGTGAGAACCCCGTCCGTTTACGCTGGGGAAGTATGTCAAAGCGTTCTGTATTTTTTACGTTATAAAGCGACAAGTCTATTAAATGGACGTGGAGGCAGGCGTAAGACTATGGCAAAGGTAAGAGCAGTCAATGTTAGCGGAAGCTCTGCGTCAACCCGCCGAAGCAGCTCAGTGCTTCCGTAGGAAGCTCCGCGCCTTTAGGCCACCAGAGGATGTCAATCATTTTGTGCATAGCAAGTGGAGGAGCTTATATTACGGCGTTGCTGAATCAAGGGATGAATCTTTGCCGAACAGGTAAATCCCATCTTTGACTTTCTATACTTCCTCTTTCTCCAAGCCTACAATTCATCCCGCAAAGATACAACGCCTATATTACCTGAGTTTTGAATTTAGCTTTGAGAATCTGCCTCAGAACTATATTTTACTTTTTCCCAGATAATAGTAGCTAAGAAACATAATATCATTAAGTAAAGTGGTATGCCTACCATAATTGATACTCCTAATTTTGATGATAATTTGTGTACTTTATATTTTAGGGCATAAGTTATAAATTCATTATTTAAAAAAAGTTTACTAACTATTCCCCAAAAAAAATCAAAGATATCCCTATAACTAATTATGGCACACCTTGATATTAATTGTCACCTGATCGGCCAAAATTATGGTTTACTGAAGAGATAATTTATTCATAAAAATAGAATTAAACGAGAGATATACTTAGTCAAAAAATCAGTTGTATAGATTCGTTAGCAATTTCATTTTATCAGAAATTTTTTCAATTACTTAAAAATAACTTCAATATAAGGATTAGGATTTTCAGCGACCCAACCCAAAGGGGAATTATATCTAATTTCAAAATGTAGATGAGCTGCCTCAAAATCAGGTTGACCTGTCTGACCAACTGTGCCTAAAAGTTCTGCCTGCGCAACTTTTTGACCAATTTTTACATTAATAGAATCTAAATGAGCATAACGAGTTTGTTTACCTGCTGCATGATTAATTACTACTAAATTGCCATAATCTCCTTGTTTACCAGCAAATGCCACAATCCCTTCTCCTACTGAAAAAACTGATGTGCCACTATCAGCAATTAAGTCTAAACCACTATGAAAAACAACTTGATTTTTAATCGGATGTAGCAACCAACCATAACCTAAAATTACCCTAACTTCAAAAGGTAAAGGATAACCTTTTAATGAAGATATTTTTGGGGGTATTTTTCCTCCTGGAGACCAATTTACCCCTGGTAAAAAAACTACTTCTGGTGTTTGTTGATCTAGTGTTTTTGGGCAACCATTAACTTCATATAAAGCGTCAGCCCGGATATTATAATTTTCTGCAACATTTTTCCAGGTTTTACCAGTGGGTACTTTTACGGCGATACCGTTATAGGGAGGAATAACTATTTCAGTACCTACAGTTGGTTGCCCTTTTTGTAGCACTCGATTAAATGCTAATAAGGTTGGAGGAATTAAGTTGTACTTTTGGGCGATAGTTTCAATGGTTTCTCCGGGGGCAACAGTATGACGTTGGAGGCGAGATAAAGCAGGTGGCTGACAAACTTCTTGTGCTTCTTCTGAGATGGAAGGAGTGGGAATTTTTATCTGTTGAGATTGAGCATTAGCCTGCATTACTAACAGTAGATTAATTAAGCATAATAATGTAGTTAGAAGGGAAAAGCAGGATTGAGAAATCATCGGCAATAAAACTCTATAAATCTACTAGAAAAAAATAGTTATTAACTTGATAATAGCTGATAATTGGTAATTTATTCAGAACAAAAATCTTTGTCTAATAATCAATTTCATAGTGAGAATAGTAGGGGTTTGGTCTCCAAACCAGGTTTCTGGGTTCCTGTGCGTAAGTCCTGATTAAAATGGTATTAGATGATTGAATATTTGCTAAAAAACGAGTATCTAGGTCAACTGCAATGACTTTTCCACTGTCTCCAACAACTGTTGCCAGCCATTGTGCTATTGCTCCAGCTCCGGCTCCTACTTCCAGACATTGCCATTTTACTGTGATTCCGGTTGTTAAAATGTGTTGGCGAGTTTTTGGGTCAAAAATTTGTTCGATCACTTATAGTCGGTCTAATTCTTTAAGATTTTGAGCATCACTAAATATATAGTGTCAGATAGATGCCGACATTTATATGCTCCTTTCTATCCCTGGCTAATTACTTATATTTATAACTAAATTCTCAGATATGCAACTAAGATGTCTAAAAGCTTAGAATTATTTTAAACTTTGCTCAATAATGGAAAAGATTGATACAATTTTAGTTATTCATTTGTGAGGGGTGTTATTAATCTTAAGTTATCTGTCGCTCCTAAATTATTACCACCAAATTATTACAACTGAAACAGGATTGCTATCTACTTTTTCTAGACTAATTGCTTTCACAACCTATTGAGAATAACAATATATTTCTGGAACAATGACTAATAAATCTACAGGTTTAATCAAGCATTCATTCTCTCTATTTTTTCTCAAAAAAATATTACGAACATTTCAGCCAAGCTTAACTTTACTCATATACTTTTTAATCTTATCAAAATCTGTAATGGCAGAACCTAGCCAAAATAATCCAGCTCTATTAAAACCGTTAAAAATTATCTCCCAAAATAATCAATATCTTGTAAAGAAACAACAGCTCTTTGCCGAAGTAGAAAAACTTGTACAACAACAAACAATTCCGGCTAAATTACAAGAAATTGAAAAATCAGAAGAAATATTATCAAAATTCCGTTCTTCAGGAGATAAATCTCAAACAGCATTGACATTACTAAAATTAGGTTCAATTTACAAAAAGATCGGAGCAATAACACTCGCACTGGAAAGTTATAAAGAAGCTTTATCTCTAGATCGAGAAATAGAAAATCGTCTCCAGGAAGCATTTACTCTGGGTCAAATTGGAGATGTTTATGTAGCAGAGTTAGAGCAACTGAAACAACAACAGCGTTTGGCATTGATTAATGGTTTATTCATAAATTCTCGTTGGCAGAAATTATTCTTCAGTAAAAATTCTAGTCATAACGAAAAAGCCTTAGAATTTTATCAGCAATCTCTAGAAATTTACCAGGAAATGAACAACTTGGCTAACCCCAATGTCGATAAATTTTCTGCACGGCAAGGAGAAGCAAATATTCTCAATAACATGGCTAAAAGTACCAATGAAAATTACGAAAAAGAGAAATTACTCCAACAGTCTTTGGCAATTTATCAAGAAATTGGCGATAAAAAAGGAGAAGCTTTTGTTTTAGGTGATCTGAGTAAAGTAAACCTGATTAATAACGACCAAGTTGCTTGGTTGGAGTTGTTTAACCAAGCTATAAAAATTTATCAGGAAATTGCTGATTCTTCTCCTGAAGATAATTTTACGGCTCGTCAAACTGAAGCAAATTTATTAAGTATTACAGCTAATTATTGGTGGTCAGATAATCAACAACAAGCCTTAGAATTCTACAATCAATCTTTGAAAATTTACCAAGAAATTGGTGATAAACAGGGAGAAGCACTTACTCTGAACAGCATAGGTGATAATTATGCTTGGTTAGAGAATAGAGAAAAACAATTAGAGTTTTATAATCAAGCACTAAGCATTTATCAGGAAATCGGAGATAGCATTGGAGAAGCTAAACTTCTAGATAAATTAGGCAGTATTCATTCTAATTCAGGAGATATTGAAAAAGCATTAGATTTTTACAACCAAGAATTAGAAAAAGTTCAAGAAGCTAGCCAACTTTACTTTGAATTAGGAGACTCAGAAACAGCATTAACATTTGACTATCGTCAGCCTATTATTTTGTTTAAAATTGGGAAGCTTTACTCTCAATTGGGAGATGATAAAAATGAATTAGAGGCTTATAATCAAGCACAGATGATTTATCAAAAATGGGAAGATTCTACAGGAGAAACAGCTTTTCTGATTAAAATTGCTGAACGCTACAGCTACAAAGAACAAGAAAACGCAGAAAAAATGGTATATTTTTTAAATTATGCTGTTAAAGTTTACCAGAAAAATGGCGATATTAAAGCTGAAGCTAATCTCTTGCGTGACAAAATTACAGGAATTTATTTCTATCGCTTGGAAGATTCGGAAAAAGGATTTTATACTCTTAATCAAGCCCTGAAAATTTACCGACAAATTGGGGAAGAAACAGAAGTTGCACGGACTCTTAAACGAATTGGCTATTTCTATCTCCATACCTCAGAAAATGAATCAGAAAATCAATTAGAAAACAAAGAAAAAGCACTAGAATTCTACAGTAAAGCTGTTGTTGCCTATCAGAAAAATAATAATTTCAGTGATGAAGCATATACCCTATACGAGATTGGTAAAATATACTATGAATTAGGCAAAAAGGAGAAAGCATTAAAAGCATTTAATCAGGCGGGAAAAGTTTTTCAAGAAAATGGCGAGTATGAAAAAGCAGTAAACATTCTCACCCGCATTGGTCAAGACTATACAAAATTTGGAGACAAGGAAACAGCCTTGAAATTATATCTGAAAGTCATCCGAATTTCCCAGGAATTAGGAGATTACAAAAAAGAAGCCTCTACCTTAAGACAAATTGGTCAACTTTATTATGAATTAGAAAATTTGGATCAAGCAATAGAAACTTTTAATCAGGCACAAAAGATTTATCAAAATAATAGCGATCGCTCCGGGGAAGCCTGGACAATTTATGAAACGGGTAAAACTTACACCACATTAGGAGATTTAAAAAAAGCTTTGGATTCTTATCAGCAAGCTTTACCCATTTACGAGCAAGAAGTTGATGCTCCCTGGCGAGAAGAACGAACCCTGGATATGTTCATTAGAATGAGTCGAATTTACGCCTATTTAGGAGAGTCTGAAAAATCTTTTGACTACTGCCAAAAATCCCTAAATTATGCTCAAGAAATGTTCCAAGCAAAAGCCATTAAAAACTCAGAAAGGTTTAGGGAAATCGGCAAACTATGCTATCAAATCGGCAAGACAAAAATAGCTTTAGAATCTTTCGAGCAATATAGGATAATTTATCAAAAATATGGATTAGATAGAGAGGTGCTTGGTCTGATGCGTATTGGTGAAGACTACAGTGAATTAGGAGATTCCAAACAAGCATTAGAATTTTTCAATCTAGCCAGGATAATTTATCAAAAAAATAGTTTTTCTGAAGGAGAAATAGACAATATCAACTGGATTGCGAGAGTATATTCCCGTGGCAGAAACTATCAGCAAGCCATAAAATTTTTCAATGAAGGCTTGACAATTTCTCGGAAAATTAACAACCGCAGCAAAGAAGCCTCTATCCTCACTGAAATTAGTGATATCTACTCCGAATTAGGAGACAAAGAAAAAGCTTTAGAATTCTACAATCAAACTTTGAAAATTTACCAAGAACTTGCTAACTATAGAAAACAAAGTGAAATTCTTGACAAAATTGGTAAACTTTACCAGCAATTAGGAAAATTAGAAAAAGCCTTAGAATTTTTCGAGGAAGCTCTCACAATTTCCCAAGAAAATAACTTTTTAGACATCTCATCAATCTCTAGGAATATTGCTAAAGTCTACTTGGAACTTGGAGATTTAAAAAAAGCCCTAGAATTTCTCCAACAAGCTCTGATAAATTCTAGGCAACAAGCTTCCCTCCTTTATCGAGATATGGGCAAAGTTTATTCCGATTTAGGAGAACTCGAACAAGCTTTAAACTTCTTCAATAAATCCCTAGACTTGCTTGAAAATAATTATGCCGAAGCCAGAGCAGAAAATATATTTGGTATTGCCAAAGTAGAACGAAAACTAGGTAAACTAGATACAGCTTTAACTAATATTAAAACAGCAATTTCTTTAATTGAAGAAACACGGACAAATAAAGATTCATCAGCAGAACGTCTTGAATTTTTTGCCTCCAAACAAAACTATTATGAATTTTATATTGACTTATTAATGGAACTCCATCAACAAAATCCTTCAAAAGGATATGATGGTCAAGCACTTAATATCAGTGAACGTTCTAAAGCGAGAAGTCTCCTAGAAATTCTTGCTGAAGCTAATACCGATATTCGCAAAGGTGTTGACCCAGAATTAGTCATTCAAGAACGAAACTTACAGCAACAATTAGATGCAGTCGAACACCGACGGGTAGAACTTTATAATAGTGACTACAGTCTAGAACAAAAAACCGCTATTGAACAAGAACGACAATTTCTCCTGCAAAAATATCAACAAGTCCAAACCCAAATCCGCGAAAAAAGTCCAAGTTACGCTGCTCTGACTCAACCTCAACCCCTGACCTTAGAACAAATTCAACAACAAATTCTTGATGACGATACCCTTCTATTGCAATACTCCCTCGGTGAAAAACGTAGTTTTATATGGGCAATAACCAAAGATAATATTTCTAGCTATCAACTACCTCCGAGAGCATCAATTGAAAAAGCAGTCAAAGAATTTCGTGGCACTATTACCAATAGACGTACCGACATAACTGCCTTAGTCGAAACCTCTAAATCTCTCTATCAAATGATTTTAGCTCCTGTTGCTTCTCAATTTGCTAATCGACGTTTAGCTATTGTTAGTGATGGCATTTTACATTACATTCCCTTTGCCGCTATTTCCCTACCAACTACTTCATCAGCAGAAAATTATTTACCCTTGATAACTAAACATGAAATTGTCAACCTTCCTTCTGCATCAACATTAAGTATTCTGCGCCAAGATACCCAAAAACGAAAACCCGCACCCAAAACCATTGCTATCATTGCCGATCCTGTCTTTAGTTCTGATGATGCCCGATTAGAAACTGCCGGATCAACCCGTAGCGAAAATTGGGAAAAATATAACCTCAGTCGTTCCGCTCGACAATTAGATGTAGGAATTTGGCAACGACTCCCAGGGACCAGAATTGAAGCAGAAGCAATTCTCGCCCTGTTGCCAAAATCAGAGAGCATATCTTACTTTGATTTTACTGCCAATCGTACCACGGCAACTAACCCTCAACTGAGCCAATACAAAATTATCCACTTTGCTACCCATGGATTACTTAATAGTGTTAATCCTGAACTTTCTGGAATAGTTTTGTCCATGCTAGATAAACAGGGAAATTCCCAGAATGGATTTTTACGTCTTCACGATGTTTTCAACCTTGATTTTTCGGCCGACTTAATGGTATTGAGTGCTTGTCAAACTGGATTAGGCAAACAAGTACGAGGTGAAGGGTTAGTGG
>CAJICP010000282.1_pt1 | contig 16386 bp, 16 predicted proteins | sample 9199641 | NCBI WGS metagenome assembly CAJICP01 (sample SAMEA7708340, study PRJEB35096) | sediment metagenome | biome: marine neritic benthic zone biome [ENVO:01000025]; feature: sediment [ENVO:00002007]; material: shallow marine sediment [ENVO:03000034] sea grass bed [ENVO_01000059] ... | reverse complement strand
GTAAAAAGTAAGGATTTAAGCTAAGGAAAGTCAAAAGTCAAAATTCAAAAGTCAAAAGTAAGAAAAAAAGGATTAAAGAAAGTAAAAAGTAAGGATTTAAGCTAAGGAAAGTCAAAAGTCAAAATTCAAAAGTCAAAAGTAAGAAAAAAAAGGATTAAAGAAAGTAAAAAGTAAGGATTTAAGCTGTGGAAATTGTTTAAGAGTATACCGAGTCACGTCTGTCTTGATGGGTTTTAGCAAATGCGATAACTGTATAACCCCTGTCAAAGCAAGTAACTTTGGTGAACCAAGAATCGTCATCTCTTTAGGCTGAGGAGTGTCAATTAATGAACCATGTACCAGTTTTAAGTAATGAGTTAATTTCGGGTTTGGCTATCTGTCCAGGGGGTCTCTACTTAGATGCAACATTGGGATTTGGTGGCCATACTCAGTTAATTTTAGCTGCTGCCCCAAATGTTAAAGTAGTAGCTATTGACCAAGATGAACAAGCGATCGCCTATTGTCAAACCTCATTGGCCTCTTACAGCTCTAACATCCAATTTTGGCATGGCAATTTTGCTGATTATCAACCACAAAATCTCGAATTTGATGGTATAATTTCCGACTTAGGTATAAGTTCTGTACAGTTAGATACCCCAGAACGTGGTTTTAGTTTCCGGTATGGGGCTAAATTAGATATGCGGATGAACCAGCAACAAACTATAACAGCAGCCGAAATAGTTAATCACTGGGAAGAAGTAAAGTTAGCAAATATTTTTTATACTTATGGAGAAGAGCGTCTGTCACGACGTATTGCCAGGAGAATAGTAGAACGTCGTCCTTTTGAAACAACAACCGAGTTGGCAGAAGCGATCGCCCACTGTGTACCCCGCAAATACCGTTACGGTAGAATACATCCAGCTACTCGTGTTTTTCAAGCTCTCAGAATAGAAGTAAATCAGGAACTTTCTAGCCTAGAAACTTTCCTCAAAAATTTTCCTGAGTGGCTCAAACCAGGGGGTAGAATTGGAATTATTAGCTTTCATAGTTTAGAGGACCGTTTGGTCAAACATAGTCTTAGAGACTCATCTATTTTACAGGTGTTGACAAAAAAACCCATCCAGCCTCAAGATGATGAAGTAGGAATAAATCCACGGGCACGTTCTGCTAAACTGAGATTGGCAGAAAAGTTAAGCTAAATCTAGAACGCGAAATTTGCAGAAAAATACACATAAAAACTGAATTGCTAAATGGTATTTCTATTGGTCATCAAAGATGATTTAGATAATTTAAAAATAGATAGGATTGAAATAATGAAACCGATCAATAAAAACCACATAAATTAAACAAATAGATGAAAAATGACAATTTTATGTAAATAAGAAATATACTCAAATTTATTTGGTTATATAAGGCTAATGACCAGAAAAAGTGATGCCCAAATTTATCAAAATTTATGGCTATATTATTATGTGGTAGAGCAAAAATGTTTTGTTATAAAATACTCTAACGGCCAACATGAGAGTGTGATATCTAAAAATTTGTCTGGGAGCTAAAGTATAGCATGAGTCGGGGAGAACGGAAACTAAAATTGATGGTGGTCGATGACGAGCCAGACAACCTAGATTTGTTGTACAGGACGTTTCGGCGAGACTTTAAAGTATATAAAGCAGATAGTGCCTTCAGTGCCATGGAAGTTTTAGAAGCAGAAGGAGAAATGGCAATGATTATCTCTGACCAAAGAATGCCAGAAATGAATGGTACAGAGTTTTTAGGCCAAACCTTAGAAACATTTCCAGATACAGTTAGAATTCTGCTTACAGGCTACACCGATGTAGAAGATTTAGTAGAAGCAATCAACTCAGGTAAAGTATTTAAGTATATCACAAAACCCTGGCATCCAGAAGAACTAAAAGCAGTAGTTCAACAAGCTTCGGAAACCTACAAAGTTGTGAAGCAACGTACTAATACTCTGACTCTTGCTCTGCGACGAGAGTCTATTTTGAATGAAGTGATGAGTGCAATTAGAGAATCATTAGATTACTCTAGTATGTTATCGACAATAGTTCAGACAGTGGGACGAACTTTTGCAGCAACAGAAGGTAAGTTATGGCCAGCAGCAGGCGATCGCCTAATGTCTGAGTCTTTTTCTTATCAAAGCTCCGAAACTACTCAGAACGACTTCCCCATTACTGAAGAACTATTGTTGCAAGTATTACAGAATCGTCAAACCTACTTTGAAGAAAGTTCAGATAACAGCAGTTGTAAATTAATAATCCCTCTAATTTACCAACAAGATTTACTAGCAGTTTTAGCCCTTAATCAACAAAACAGTAGTAACTTCTGGTCTCCTGAAGATGTCAAGCTAATAGAAAGTGTATTAGAGCAGGGAGCCTTAGCATTATCCCAAGCTCAACTCTATCAACGTACCAGGGAACTTGCTGAACAAATGCGTAATGAGCTAGAAGTAGCTCGTCAGATACAAACCAACTTATTACGTCAAAGTTGGCCAGACTTCGACACTGTAAAGATACAAGCTTGCTGCTATCCCGCTAGAGAAGTAGGAGGAGATTTCTTTGAAGTTTATACCCACCCTCAAGGAGAAATCTGGTTAGCATTAGGAGATGTTTCTGGTAAGGGAGTACCTGCTGCCTTATTCATGGCAAGTGCTATTTCTGTAATGCGACGAGAACTTTCCCAAGAAAATCCCCCAGACCCCTACGAAGTCATGCAAAATCTCAACAGTAGTCTTTCAGACGATCTAATTAGTAATAATTGCTTCATTACAATGGTCTTGGCTCGTTATACACCAGAAAGCGGATTACTAGCTTATGCTAATGCTGGCCATATATATCCCTTGGTCTGGTCTAAAACCGCATTGCTAGCTGCTGGAAACAAAGGTTCCGAGGAAGTAAAACCAAATTTCCTCAAAGATCGTGGTATTCCCCTAGGAATATTACCAATATGGAGAGGCAAAGCAGGTACTATAGATTTAGATTCAGGAGATGTATTCCTACTCACAAGTGATGGCATCACTGAAGCTACAGTAGTTCAAGAAGCTACTGATGGTGGGGACTCAACTCGTGTAATGCTGCAACAAGAAGGTTTATGGAAACTCCTACAGGAGCAGAAAAACCAACTAAATCTGGATCGGTTATTAGCTCCTATCCAAGCTGATAATCAAGTTCAGGAAGATGACCAAACTATACTTTCTCTGGAGGTTCTGTGAATTTATGAAAACTGAACTTCAGGTGCCAAGCAACCTAAATTTTTTAACTATTGTCGAACACTGGTTATTAAGCAGTTTAGAAGTAGAGCTAGGAGAATATATTGATTGGCCTCGTCAATCCAACCGTTTACGCTTGGTGCTGGCAGAAGCTTATTCCAACGTGATTCGTCATGCTCATAAAGACCAGCCTAATTTGCCAGTGTTAATACGCTTAGAAATTAAAGACCATGATATTGCTTTGGAAATTTGGGACTATGGTCAAGGTTATCATGCAGAAAATTATAATCCACCAACACCAGAAGCTAAACAAGAAAGTGGTTATGGATGGTTAATTATGAATAGACTAATGGATCGTGTAGACTATAGTTTGCAAATAGATGGTAGAAACTGTCTAAAGTTGGAAGCAAGTATGCCAGAAAAAGTTCAATAAGGCACTTGCCTGAGAGTCAAAATTTTGGGTCTGAAACCTCCCCTTTCTCTAGGGGATATTTGCTGCTGCGTGATTTATCCCGCCTGTCGCTATTCAAGCATCCGTTAAAACTTCTGGGAAATTTCGGACCTTAGTTTTTTTTATGTTTAATATCACTTCATTATTTTGAAGTATTGGATAAGTTTTGTTAAGTTTAGTTGCATCTCCAAGATACTCTACCCCAAGATAAAAATATATTTTATTGGTTATATGAATATGTTTTTTCCTTTAGCACCTCGTTACCGTCTAGATGATGAATCTCCTTGGTTAAAAGGAATTGATCCTACCCGCAATTATTGGATTCATATTAATGGAGAAAAAACACTAACAGCCGTGATCCCTGGCTTGATAGTGTCTTCTGTAGATGAATTTCAACAAAATCTCCTAAAATTTAAAGCCCTAGAATCAGGGGCACATATGAAAATAGAGAGAATTGTAGAAAGCTGCTATATCTGCTGCATTAGTCAAAACTGCTATGCCATTGAATGCTATTTCAATGGCTTATTAGTATGCCATATATTTGACAAAGAAACTTTAGAGAGTTTGTTAATGACAAGCCATCCCGACTGGAAGTGCGCTCCTAAAGATGTGGAACTGGGAGGAGAAATGTTAGATCATTCCTTACAAGTATCGGCAACAGCGTGACATCCTCCCGACGGTGCGCGATCGCTACACCGCGGGATGCTCAAATCTCACGACGCACGGTTTGCGGTTTTAGCCGCACCTGCGGAGTTGGCCTTTTCCTCTTTCCGGTCTAAAGGCACGCTCCAAAGAAAGAAACTGCTAGCCCGGCAGCCACATTCATAGTAGCAAATTATGGGAAAAAGCGCAACATTGATTGGCATTCCCTGATGACGCTCCCGACGCAAAGAGCGTAAGTATAAATGTCAACGTTATGATAAAAATCAATGAAATCCCCCCTCAGCAATATTCAAATTAAACAGAAAGCCTTAGAATTAGGATTTCATAAGATTGGGATAGCTTCAGCTAATGAATTAGGCTCAGAAATAAATAGATTGCAGACATGGTTGGACAAAGGTTATCAAGCAGACTTAGAATGGATGGCCAACCCCAAACGTCAAGATTTAAAGCAAGTGATGCCAGAAGTACAGTCTGTTATTTGTGTAGCTCTCAACTATTACACGCCACATCAACACTCTGAAAATACTGAAATTGGCAAAATTTCTCGCTATGGCTGGGGTAGAGATTATCACAAAGTGATACATAAAAAGTTAAAAGCTCTGGCCAACTGGCTGCAAGAGCAAGAAAAGGAGATTTTAACCCGCTATTATGTAGATACAGGGCCAATAATGGAAAAAGCACTGGCTGAACAAGCTGGTCTGGGTTGGATAGGGAAAAATGGTAATCTGATTACTAGAGAATATGGTTCATGGGTATTTTTGGGGGAGGTGCTAACTAATATAGAGTTGACGAGCGATCGCCCCCATACTGAACATTGTGGTAGTTGTACTCGTTGTCTCGAAGCTTGTCCGACTAATGCGATTGTAGAACCTTTTGTTGTTAATGCCAATCTTTGTATCGCTTATCATACAATTGAAAATAGAAATGCTGAATTACCTGCACAGATTAAATCAAATTTAAAAGGGTGGGTTGCAGGTTGTGATATTTGCCAAGATGTTTGTCCTTGGAATCAAAGATTTGCCCAAGAGACAAATGTTGATGAGTTTCAACCCTATCCTAATAATTTAGCACCTCAGTTAACAGAATTAGCAAAGATATCAGAACAAGATTGGAATAGGCAGTTTCCCGCCTCCGCATTGCGACGTATTAAGCCGGAAATGTTGCAACGAAATGCTCGTGCTAATCTTCAATAAGCGTGAAATGAAATATCTACTCCTATAGATTTATTGATTTATATTTTCTCGATCTACTACAAAAAAACGGCAATAATTCATAATAGAATTAAACAGCAATTAGCGATTATTATTTAATAATGATAAAAATAGTTATTTTTGATTTTGATGGTACATTAGTGGATACTTTTGATCTAATTTTTGCTATCACAAATCGTCTATCAGTTGAATTTGGATATAAAGAAGCTAAGAAAGAAGAAATCTCAGAATTTGAAAAGTTAAGTCCTCTTAAAGTAATTAATCAGTCAGGAATATCTATTTTTAAAGTCCCTTTTTTGCTGAGAAGAATTAGAACAGAGTTTCAAAAAGAAATTAATAATGTGAGTTTATTTCCTGGAATTAAAGAGACTTTGTTAGCACTGAAATTTCAAGGTTATAAAATGGGAATAATTACTTCTAATGGTCAAGACAATGTAGCATCTGTTTTGCAAAATCATAATTTGTTGGTTTTTGATTTTATGGTTTCAGGAATAACACTTTTTGGCAAACATAGAATTATCAAAAAATACTTAAGGTCAGAGAAAATTCAGCCAGAAGAAATGGTTTATATTGGAGATGAAACTAGAGATATTAATGCTGCAAAAAAAGCTAAAATTAAGGTAATAGCGGTGACTTGGGGATTTAATTCTAGAGAAGCTTTATCTGAATATCAGCCAGATGCTTTGGTTGACCAACCGCAAGAATTAATTGAAGTAATTAATAACTTTTGAAGCTAGGATAAAATGGATGTACTGATGATGTAGTTGCAGTGATAAATAATACTAAATTCCATTGATAAAAGATAGTTATAATTTTTACTAAAGGAAGAAGGAATAAGTTTTAAATAAAATTAGGGAAAACAGGCTATTTATAAAATAAGAGTCAAAGGAAAAATTGGTTTTTAATCAAAAAAGAATATTTTTGGTAGTAAAAACTTTTCCCACTTTTTCCGATTCTCCCCTCTGTAAAAAGATAGGAGAATGAAACAGCCCTGTCTTTTTAGGGGAGATGAAGAGGACCGTCTATAGCACTATAGCGTTAATTTTTATTTTCGTATAACTATCCCGTATCATTATAAAATATTAATAGTTAACCTCCGGGTATTATAACTCATATCAAATCCGGTAGTATCGGTACTATAAAACCGCACATAAACCGGGTTTGTCTGAGCAGATATCAGCATTATGGAATATAATACAAACCCGGTTTCTACACATTAGCAGGTATAAATTATATCACTCTAAAGAAGCCCAGATTTAATATGACTTATAATCTAGAAAATCTGAAAATTCAAGATTGATAATTCAAGTAATTATTTAGGTTTAATGGTAGGTTGATTAATAATTCTCTCAATAAATTTTTTCCAAAAAATAAGCGGGATAAAAAGCCAAAATGACAGACTTCTGGAACCAAATTTTAAACTTTGCAGAAACAACTACTTTCCGAGTAGGAAATCAACTATTAAAAGACTTCGGTAACGTACAAGCAGATGAAAAAGCAGACGGTAGTTTAGTTACCAAATCTGATAAATGGGCAGATAGGGAAATTAGAGAAGCGATCGCCTATACTTTTCCCACTCACGGAGTCTTAACAGAAGAAAGTCAACAGATATTTCCTAGTAACGAATGGTGTTGGATTATTGACCCTTTAGATGCTACAACAAACTTTGCCAAAGGTGTACCAATTTGGGGAACTTCTATCGGATTATTGTATCAAGGCATCCCCATATTTGGTTATGTAAATTTACCACCATTATGTCAATCTTATTATGGTTTTTATTATCAAGAAAATCAAACCTATTTAACTAATCCACCTATCACCAGAGCATTTTTAAATCATCGACCAATTCAGCCAATTCAAGACAGAGTTAGTGGCAATCATTTATTTAATATTTGTTCTAGAAGTACACAAATTTTACCGCAACTTCCCACAAAAATTAGAATGTTAGGAATGGCAAGTTATAACTTTTTACTTGTGGCTTGTGGCGCATCTATTGGAGGAATTGAAGCTACACCTAGAATTTGGGATATTGCTGCATCTTGGGTAATCGCAAAAGCTGCAGGTGCGGTTTGGATACCATTAGAATCAGGAGATATTTTTCCTTTAAAAATAGGGAAAGATTATTTGAGTCATCCCTTTCCTACTTTGGTTGTCGGAAACCAAGAATTAGTGTCATATTTTTTGCCTTTAGTAGAACCTTTAAGAAGATAAGATAAGAGTCAGACATAGAATTTTCAGAGCGAGTTATTTAATTAGTTAGCGAAAATCATACCCTTTATCTCCTAGAGGGTAGTTTCATTTAAGCTATTAAAAAATCCGGGGAGAGGCAGGAATAATTTTTTTATATTATACAAATATTTTGATTATTTCTGTTTTAATCATCTGCCAGTCGTAGAGAATTTCAAATATAATTCTGACTACTGTGAATAGTAACCCTCTATTCTATCTCTAACCAATTATCTAAATTTATGCCCTCAACTCTTGACATATCAGAATCATTAGAAACCAAAGTTAAATTATGAATTATTGCTGTGGCTGCGATGAGTATATCAGTATCTTGTATTGGTCTGCCTTTCCGTCTCAAATCTATGTAAATTTCCGATGCTTTCTCGATAATTTCTAAATTGTCTAAGAATAAAATTGTCACCTCTTGACAAAACTCGTTAAAAATAGATAGCTTTCTCGTAGCATTTACATATAATAATCCTCTTTTAATTTCATAATAGGTAATGCAACTGATAAATAGATATTCTTCCAAAAATTTAACCTACTTAAATTTATCAGTTGCTATTTGATTCTGTTTCAAAATTGCAGTAACTAAATTTGTATCTAATAGATAACTCACCCTTTTTATCTCCCTTCTACGACTGCATTAAACATTTCTATTTGCTCAGGGGTAAAATCATCAAATATTGTCGATAATAGTTCTATTGACATTACTCCTCTAACTTTCTTTGTCAGTCGTTCATCATCTAGAGATATTATCATTTGAGGTGACACTTTATCTAATAATGTTGAGAAAGTCTGAATGAGTTTCTTTTTATCTAATTCTTGATAAATATTTTTGCTTTCCATTACTTGGTCAATTGTTTCTGAAATTCGTTTAATGGCTGTATTTTTTTCTATAGAAGCTTGAGTCATAATTTTCTCCTATAATTTTTTAATTCTGGTTTACAACTGCTGAAACTATATTAGCATCTAATAGATAATTAGCCTTTCCCATCTCCCTTCTACGGCAACATTAAACATTTCTATTTGCTCAGGGGTAAAATTATCAAATATTGTTGATAATAGTTCTATTGACATTACTCCTCTAACTTTTTTTGTCAGTCGTTCATCGTTTAGAGATACAGAAGATTTCGGGCAAATGAGGTACAAGGTAAATGGTAAAAATATTACAGTGCGGGCATCTTGCCCGCGATAGGTTTACCTCATAACTTCGGAAACTGCTGTATTACCATTTGAGGTGACACTCTATCTAATAATTTAGAGAATGTCTCAATAAGTTCATCTCGATCTAATTCTTGATAAATACTTTTGCTTTCCATTACTTTGTCAATCATTTCTGATATTCTTTTCTTGCCAAAATGTTAAGATTCATTTGTACTATAATTTTTTGATATTAAATGGAACTTAAAGCACAAAAAGTCGAAATTAACACCCAAAATATCGCTTATTATGAAAGCTCAGGTAAGGGGCAAACTATTTTCCTCGTTCATGGTAATTCTTCATCTTGCACTCTGCCTTATTCTCAAAAAAGTCAGCCTCTAGTATTTGGGGTTTACTTATCTCCAGAAAGTTTGCCCATTGGATATGTACTATTAAAAGGCTTTAATATGGATCTGTTGACGGCTGAAACTGCTGTAGCAATTCTGGATAAAAAATATAGAAACAAAGGATATGGAAAACTAGCATTAAAACGAGTAATTATTTATGCTTTTGATGAATTAGGCATTAAAACAATTGGAGCAACAATTCTATTATCAAATAAAAGCTCAATTAATATGGTTAAAAATCTGGGTTTTGTAGTTACAGAAATCAAGAATAAATCATGGCCAATGCCTAATGGAGAGCTAGCAGATATGGTATTCATGGAATTGAAAAATGATAGCACTACATCTTTTGTGCAACAAAGCCATTCTGATTCACAAACGCTGAAACTATATTAGTATCTAATAGATAATTCACTTTTCCCATCTCCCTTCTACTACAGCATTAAACATTTCTTTTTCTTCTGGGGTAAAATCATCAAGTATTGTCGATAATAACTGTGTTGACATAACTCTATCAACCCTTTTTTTTAGTTGTTCATCATTGAGAGGTAGGAGAATTTGAGGTGACACTCTATCTAATAATTTAGAGAAAGTCTGAATAAGTTTATCTCGATCTAATTCTTGATAAAGACTATCGTTTTTCATTGCTTGGTCAATCATTTCTGATATTCTTTTAAGAACTATATTCTTTATCCACAGAAGCTTGAGTCATAATTTCCTCCTATAATTTTTTGATTCTGGTTTACAACTGCTGAAACTATACTAATATTTAGTATATCACTTACCTTAATATCTCCCTTCTACTGCAACATTAAACATTTCTATTTGTTCGGGGGTAAAATTATCAAATATTGTGGATAATAATTCTATTGACATTACTCCTCTAACTTTCTTTGTCAGTCGTTCGTCATCTAGAGATATTACCATTTGAGGTGACAATTTATCTAATAATTTCGAGAAAATCTAAATGAGTTTATTTTGATCTAATTCTTGATAAATAATTTTGCTTTCCATTACTTGGTCAATTGTTTCTGAAATTCGTTTAATGGCTGTATTTTTTTCTATAGAAGCTTGAGTCATAATATCCTCCTAATAATTACAGATCAATTAAAGAGGTTCTCTAGAAATAGAGAACCTCTTTAATTATAGGATATTTTAAAAATGTTTAAATCAGACATTTATAAGTTATTAAATTCTGACTTGCTCCCTAATTTCTGTTTCAACTTCAATTTCAGCCTTAACAAGATTATAAATTGGGATATTAGCTCCTATCGCTTCAAAACTAACAACAAGAGAATATGGAACATTAGTATCTGGATCGTTATTCCATCCTTCATGTCCGACTACTGCAATACAAAAAGCTTCTCTAAGGTTATAGGAATTAACAATTACCCAGTCTTTCTGAATAGTTCCTGCACTTCTAGAAACATCCTTAACTTTGCCATAGTTGCTCTGTTTACCGAGAGTCCATTTAAACAAACCTTCTCCTTTTTCTGAATCTTCTGGAGCATCATAATTCTTTAAAATTCTTGCTAAAAACTGATCGGGATCTTCTCCTTTTTTGCTACACTCCCATTGGACTTGTTCCCAGTGAGACCAAAGTTCAGGAGAAAGAATCAACTCTGGTTTCTTAATACCATCAATTATTTCCCATATTCCAGCAACTCCAACATTTTTATTTTCTTCTTCGATAAATATCTCTATCTTTTTCTGTAATTCACTAAGCTCTAAATCTACTGAAGCACCAATGATATACCCATTTTCTAATTCAGCAATTAACTCTATTCCATAACCCTTAAGTTTATCTGGATCAACAGTAGCAGGATCTATTTGCAATATCAGTCGTCGCGAATTATCTGGAAGTTTAGGTTTTTCTTCCTCCTCTCTTTTCTTATCAATATCTTCCCATTCAGATACCATAGAAAATACTTCACTCTGAAGCTTTTTACCGTGACCTTGGCGATCGCCACGATTAGCAGATGTTATAGGATTCGACTTTCTAGAACCTGATGGTGGTGGTGCTGCACTTCCTTTTCTTGTCAGTTGAAGTTGAATATGAGGAAATTTTTGAGATTTTCTTTCTGCCATTTTAATTTTATTTAACCGTCTGTTTAAACTTTAACTCCAATAAGCTTTTATTTCTGCAACAACCTCCTCCAAATGTTCCTGAATTACCAACTCTTCCCTTTCCAGGATAGCTCTTTTAGCTGCATCTTGACCTACCTTTACAGCTTGAGCAGCAGAAAAATCACTCATTTGTTTAACAATTAAATCCCATTTAATAGAACCAACTTCCACAACAGATAAAGTTTGTTTCAATATTTGCAGAAGCTCATTTTCCCCTGGTTTTGGAACTAAAATTAAGTCATCAAACCTTCTCCAAAGAGCAGTATCTAAAGACTTATTTAGATTCGTTGCTGCTACTACAAGACCAGAATTTGAGCTATACTCATCAAGAATTTGTAGAAATGTATTCACCACCCGTTTAATTTCTCCTACTTCCTGACTATCTTCCCGCGATCTAGCAATAGAGTCACATTCGTCTAAAAATAGCAAACATGGACTTTCATTAGCAGTATCAAAAACCGATCTTAAATTACTTGCTGTCTCACCTAAGTAAGAGGATATCATTGCATCAAAGCGAACTTTAACCAGAGGTAAACCTGTATTCCACGCTAAACGCTCTGCTCCTAAAGTTTTACCACAACCCGGTGGACCGTACAACAGAATTTTTTGTCTATAGGGCAAACCATAATGAGCAAGTCTATCTCTGGCAACATACTCACGCTCAATTCGCCTGAAACGCTTCTCTATAGTTTCTGGCAAAATCATATAATGCTGTAACTTATCCCTAGATATAAAAGTGACCAAGGGATTTTCTAACCGCTTACTTCTGGGAAGTTCACTTAGAGGTCGTAACTCATTAGAGTTGTTTGATAACTTCGCTCCTCCTTCGGAGTCAGTAGACCTCTTTCTATTTTTAGTAATATTCTCCAACTGTTCGGCGACTCGCGTATGTCCTTTTTTGCGTTCCTCTTCTATGGCCACAAACATTAGTTTTTCAACCGCTTCATTATCAGAACTAGCGATCGCTCTAAACAGTCTTTTGAGAAGCTCTGAGTTCATTTTGCCTCTCACTATTTGTGATAGTACCTTACTAAACTAATTATATCTTGATTTATTGGTCAACAACAGTAGATATTTGCCTATTGTACAATTTTCTAATTTCTGAGCTGATAAAGGCCCTCTGTTTTCAGAGAGCCTGTTGAAATCAATTCGTCAGTTAAAACAATGAGCAGATAAATAACCCACCATCAAAACTAACCCAATACTTCCTTCGCTTTAGCAACAATGTTATCAACAGTGAAACCATACTTCTCCAGTACAACACCACCAGGAGCAGAAGCACCAAAAGTATCAACACTCAAAGTCGCACCTTCATCAGTCACATAACGATGCCAACCAAAACTAACACCAGCTTCCACTGCCAAACGCTTCTTAACAGCTTTCGGGAATACAGACTCCTTATAAGCTGCATCCTGCTCTTCAAATAATTCCCAACATGGCATAGAAACCACCCGAACTTTCTTACCCTCAGCACGGAGTTTTTCACCAGCTTCTACACACTGATAAGTTTCCCCACCAGTACCAATTAGGATAATATCAGGAGTACCTTCACTGTCACTGACAATATAAGCACCCTTAGCAACCGCATCAATGGAACTGCCAGCTAAATTAGGCAAATTTTGACGAGACAATGCCAACAGAGTTGGTTGAGGATGAGAAGATTTAGCCTTTTCCACCGCAACCTTATATGCACCAGAAGTTTCATTGCCATCCGCCGGACGCATGACAAGTAGTTGTGGAATTAACCGTAGGGATGCAATATGCTCAACTGGTTGGTGAGTTGGTCCGTCTTCTCCTAAAGCAATGGAGTCGTGAGTCATTACCCAAATAACACCAGCTTCCGCCAAAGCAGACAAACGGATAGAGTTCCGCATATAGTCGGTGAATACTAAGAAAGTTGCACCATAAGGAATTAAACCAGACCCATGCAGAGCAATACCATTACAAATTGCTCCCATACCATGCTCCCGTACCCCGAAGCGGACGTTACGGTTTTGGTATTGACCTTTTTGGAAATCTCCCAAACCTTTGAGCAGAGTTTTGTTGGAAGGAGCTAAGTCAGCAGAACCACCAATTAATTCTGGTAAAACTCCAGCTATAGCATTGAGTGTTGCACCAGACTGGTTACGGGTTGCATCCTTCTTGCTTTCAGGAGTATATTTAGGTAGTGCATCTGCCCATCCTTCAGGTAATTTGCCACTTACCATCCGCTCCAAAGTAGCTGCATCTTCAGGATATTTTGATTTGTAGTCGGAGAACAGCTTATCCCATTCTTCCTGATATTTTGCTCCCCGGTCAACTGCCTTGCGGAAATGACTCATAGCATCTGCAGGAACTTCAAATTCTGGATATTCCCAACCAAGATTTTTGCGAGTAGCTGCTACCTCATCCAGTCCGAGTGCTGCACCGTGAACATCGTGAGTGTCAGCTTTGTTAGGAGAACCATAACCGATGAGAGTAGTAACCTTGATCAGAGAAGGCTTATCAGTAACCGCTTTTGCTTTTTCAATTGCTTCAGCGATCGCTTCTAAATCAGTATTACCATCCGTAACGTGCTGAACGTGCCAACCATAAGCCTCATAACGTTTACTTACATCTTCAGTAAAAGAGATATCAGTATGACCATCAATGGAAATGTGGTTATCATCATAGAACGCAATTAACTTACCTAACCCCCAATGTCCAGCCAGAGAAGCAGCTTCACCAGAAATTCCTTCCATGTTACAACCATCACCCATGATGACGTAGGTATAATGGTCTATCAGATTACAATCTGGCTTATTAAATGTAGCAGCTAAATGGGCCTCTGCTGCAGCTAATCCTACCGCATTAGCAATACCCTGCCCCAGTGGACCTGTGGTAACTTCGATGCCTTCGGTGATGTGATTTTCTGTGTGGCCAGGAGTTTTAGAATCCCACTGACGGAATTGCTTAATTTCCTCCATAGGTACGCTGTCATAACCTGTCAGGTGCATTAGAGCGTACAGTAACATACAGCCGTGGCCTGCCGAGAGAACGAAGCGATCGCGATTTAACCATTTAGGATTTTTGGGGTTAAAGCGCATGAACTTGTCCCAAATAACGAAGGCCATTGGTGCTGCACCCATGGGTAGTCCAGGGTGGCCAGAGTTAGCTTTTTGGACAGCATCAATTGCTAAAAAGCGGATTGAGTTAATACAAAGTTCTTCGAGTGATTGAGTTGCAACAGCCATAGTTATCGTTTCTATATACTTAATTGAATGTGTGAATGCCGGAGCGAATAAACCAGATATTTGTCTACAGTCATACTACTCTGGAATTATTCTCAGGCCATATACATTACAGATCATCTCACTGTAGGGATCTCTAGGCAAGAGAAGTAGTCAAGTGAAAAATTTTAAGGCCATCTAAAGTTAAGCTGATGGTGTGGACTGTAGTCCTTATTCTTAGGTTAAGGGTTGATTGACTGTTGCTTAAATGCCCTTATCCTCAAGGGATGGCATTGTGATGATTAAGGAGTTACCTTCACCCGAAGAACTTCCCAGTCAAGCTCAATGGTTCCTTGATGTAATCACGGTGATGATCAGAGTTTTTTCCCATCGGGCCAGATAAGACTTTGCGGCGGGAGAATCTGGTTTCAATTTAGTCCTCTATAGTTTGATGATATGGATTGTGAGATTCATTGACTGGCTCGGTCAATTTCTCGAAAAACCCCGTAGAAAGAGGTTATTCTTCTGGTTTATCCTGCTTTTGACAATATAGCTAAAGTTCAGGAAACTTGTATTGTTGTGACTAAAAGTAATAAGTAGTCGGTTTAATCCCAAGTTGCATCTCTCAAAGTATTAATATCTAATGGTTGGAGATACCTAGATGAATCAAGATAACACTACTATCGAAGAACGCCGCTTTGATGATATCCAAACTTGGATGTCAACAGGAAAAGGGACAGATTTACCCGAAGTCTTACAGGGTATCTACTTTATGGATGGAAACAATCTACCAGAGGATTGTCTGACTCTGAATGCTTCTGCTTCATGGAATCCTGAGACTCTAACCTTGTCAGTGAGGACTCACGATCCCTTTCAATGGACATTTCATCCTTCAGTTGCTGGACGAAGACTTCTTCAGCAGAATAAGTCCCAAAAATTGCTCATCAAGATACTTTTTCAGGATAATACTTTGAGACGGGCAGATGTGATTCCCCAATTTTATGGAATACAATTTCCTCGCTGGATTCTTGGCTTTGAGATGATCCAAACGGAAGATAGTGTCGATGGTATGACCTGGTATCGCAGAAATAATATCTTTTTTGGTTTGATTCCTGCAGGGGGCTATATTCTCAGGAAGATTGTGGATAAAAATGGCCAAAAAACTCCTGCTTTTCAGGATATGCTTGCTAAAGTTCAGGAAACTTGTATTGTTGTGACTAAAAGTAATAAGTAGCTTTTGCTGAAAAAGTATGCATGGGTTCGGGTAGGAGTCAGGAGTTTTGTAGCAAAGATTTATCAAATTGCTATGACAAGGTATCTACTTCATGGATAGAAAAAAGCTGCAAACCACTATAAAAAAAATTCGGTAGTCCTGCTCGCGTAATGGTAGATGGGGATGAACAGCGGCGTTTCATGGGAGCAAGATCCTCCCACTACTGTTCTCCTGGACCAAAATAATTACAATAGACCACCAATGAAAATGCACCACCACCAAAAATTATAAAGGGGGCACAAGCCCCCTCTATAATGTCTATCTGTTAATTAACCTCAACATTTAAATGTATTTCTTAAATGCTAGGGTGACATTGTGGCCTCCAAATCCAAATGAGTTGGATAAGGCTGCTTCTACTTTTTGAGCGCGACTTATGTGTGGGACATAATCTAGGTCACATTCTTTTTCTAGATCGGGATTATCTAGGTTAATGGTTGGTGGAATTTGGTCATGGGCGATCGCCATTACTGTTGCTATAGCTTCAATACCAGATCG
>CAJICP010000859.1_pt1 | contig 16595 bp, 11 predicted proteins | sample 9199641 | NCBI WGS metagenome assembly CAJICP01 (sample SAMEA7708340, study PRJEB35096) | sediment metagenome | biome: marine neritic benthic zone biome [ENVO:01000025]; feature: sediment [ENVO:00002007]; material: shallow marine sediment [ENVO:03000034] sea grass bed [ENVO_01000059] ... | reverse complement strand
CAATATTATTCGCCAGCTCCACAGAGGTCTTATTCCCCTGCCCCAGCACCAGCTCCAGCTCCCAGTTCAGATGCCTATTTACTTCAAGAATGATGAATCAGTTAATATTTAAGATTTAATTGAGACATTGAGGAAACTTTGAATATAACTTTCATTGGTTATTATATTCTTAAAATATCTCAACCAAAAACCAATTTATGAATATTGAATCAGCATTAAAATTGCTGCTCATTGATAATGACCCTATCTTTCGGATGGGGTTAAAATTTTCCTGTGAGCAGTTTCCAGACCTAGAAATAGTAGTTGAGACAGAAGTAGGGGCAGAAGCCTTAAAAATAATTCAAAATTTTATCACACAAGAGAATAATTTTTTGGTGATTTTAGACATAGAAACCAATAATTTGCTTCCTCAAATTACAGAGGAAATTAAAATCTCTGGAATCGACTTTTGTCAACAGCTTAAAACCTCGTACCCTCAGTTACCAATATTATTGTTGACATCCCTACAAGACACCGCATTATTGGCATTAGTACGAGAATTAGGTGTCAATGGGTACTGCCCAAAAGGAATAAATATTTCTGAGTTAGTAATTATTATTAGACAAATAGCAAATGGTCAGTCTTATTGGGGAAATATTCCTGTGGTCGAAACTAGACAAGAAAATTCTGACAAACTAGCAAATTCAGGTCTAAGAGTTAAAACAACAAATTTTTTCAATACTCTTCTTGACAACACCTGTAAGTCGGGACTAAAACAAATAGATTTTTCTCTCTCAGAAGTAACATCTCAACTCAATGAAAGAGTAAAAAATTTAGATAGAAATAATTTAACCTCTCTACTCAATGTGGCAATAACTTCTGGGCAACGCCGAGAGTTACTAACAGCTAGATGGATACTTAGTCATTTGTCACCTAATTCTTTTAGTGCCCATAAACAGCAGCAAGAAACAGATGCAAATAGAGATAATTTTTTCGATTTAAAAATGCAAAATATTACAGGATTACTAACCAATAAACCTATTAATTCAGCCAACAATAATCGGCAAATTATACCGAGCATAAATTCAGAATTTGTTTCTCCCACCCCCACTGAGGGAATGAATGTACAAACAGCATTATTTGAGGCAACAATAGCTAAATTAAATTGTAATTTAATTAACCTCGGTGGATTACCAATGGAAATTGATATATTGCGAGGTTCTAAGAAACAAGAACTAATTTATATAGCTTTATGTAAATTTGAAGATATTCTCGATGAACTGCGTAGTGCTTCTATTCTGATGGAAGAAATAGCAAAACAAAGGTCTGAGATTTTGCATAATTTGTGGGAATTTACGAGCCAAAATTTTTTTGGTGAACACTATCAACTAGAAATCAATAATAGTATAGGGTTTGTCAATTCTTTTTCAGAAAAAATTAGAGTAGAAATGATGCCAGTTTTGTTAAATGATGCAGATAATGTGCATAAGTTTATTCTTGATAAAATTCCTTTAGTTGAAGAATTAATTGCTTACTTATTATTTCAAGTTCCTTTGGTAGTTGATAATGTATCTTATGCTGTAGGTACTCCTGAAGCCATGCAACGATCTGAAGCCTTACTGCAAAATTTATTAATTTCAATTGCTAATGGTGTGATTCAGCCTTTATTAAATAATTTTGCCGATGTAGAAGAAATTAAAGAGGATTTTTATAGTCGGCAGTTATTATCAACACGAGATATTGAAAAGTTCCGTAATCGCTTATCTTGGAGATATCGTATAGAACAATATATAGGAGAACCAAAAGAGATTTTTGAGAGTAACTTTTCCTTATTTGTGTTGAATGAAAGTGGCATTAAAAAAATATCTATTTATTCGACCCGTAGACATGAATTAGCAGAACTATCAGGGATTCCATTGACAGTAACATTACTGTTAGAAACTCGTGATGCAATAGCTCCTGGTATTCGCGCAACTATTTCTTTTATTGGTAGTGGAGTTGTGTATTTGCTAACTCAGGTAATTGGGCGTGGTATAGGTTTAATTGGAAGAGGTATTATTCAGGGTGTGGGTAATTCTTTTCAAGATGCTAAATTTGGTAGAAATAATAATATGCCAGGAGCAAGAAGAAATCAGGAAAAAAGCAGAAGGCAGAAAGGGAGTATTTAGTGCCGCTATGCGGAAGTCAAAATTCAAAAGTATTGATTGGTAAGGCTTTTAGAATTTTGTAATCGGTTAATTTTTAATCTGAATAAATCCTCTCAAGTTTGCTGCATTACAGTACAGAGAAAACTTACCAGCTTTAAACTAGAGAGTGAAAGTTATAAACAGACAATCATCTGATAATTTCCAATATCAAAATGATAATTATTAATAGTGGGGAAATAATTACCAATGACAAAATATAGACTCTCTCAACAACACCTAAATTTACTCACAACTTGTCCGCGCAAATTCCAACATCTCTACCTAGATAATCTGACTGTACCAACAACACCAGCAGAACAAGAAAGACTAAATTGGGGTAGTCAGTTTCACTTATTAATGCAACAAAGAGAACTAGGATTACCAATAGAATCTTTGATGGTAGAAAATCAACAAATGCAGCATTGTTTTGACAATTTTTTTCAAGCTGCACCAGAAATATTAAATCCTGAAACTCAAGATAATATAATTTTACGTCAAGCTGAACATAATCGCAGTCTGAATTTTAATGGTTATATTCTGACAGTTATTTATGATTTATTAATTGCTGATTTTCTACAAGCACAAATTTTTGACTGGAAAGCCTATAGCCATCCTCAAAACCAAAAAAAATTAGCTGAAAACTGGCAAACACGCCTCTATCTTTATACCCTAGTTGAAACTAGCAACTATTTGCCAGAAGCAGTTTCTATGACCTATTGGTTTATCCAACCGAAAAATCAACAGTTACCCTACAAACTAAAATTTTATTATAATCAACAAGCACACAAAAAAACTGAACAGGATTTACAGCAGATATTAGATAATTTAACTTACTGGTTAAAATATTACCAGGAAGAGGGGGCAGAATTTCCGCAAGTGCAGATTCTTGATAGTTGTCATACTTGTCAATTTGCTACTCGCTGTCAACGTTTTTCAGAAGTTCAGCACCAAGAGGAAGGTGTTCAATCTGCGGATATTTACCCTAGCTTAATATTGAATCTGGATACTATTCCAGAAATATCAATTTAGTCTAAAATTATTTAATTACATTATCAATATAAGTAGTAAAAAAAATCTACTTTATCTGTTCACTGACCTAATCTTACCTCAAATCTCTATGTTGCAGAAAGCATCCTTGATTTTTAACAGTTCTAATCAAAAAATCCTAAATGTTATTCTATATCTCACTTACCATTTCAAAATTAATCGGGTTGCCTCACTTTTGACTTTTTAATTTTGACTTTTGTCGAAAGTGTAATAAATAATTCCATGACGAATTATGCCAAAATTAGAAATAGCATATATTCATTATCATTGTTATAAGTAACTTAAAAATTGAAAGCAATTGGCTTATTAATCAGAATATCATGTCATCAAAAATACTTGTTGTAGATGATGAGCCGGATTTTGAATCATTGATCATCCGTAACTTTAGAAAAAAAATCAAACAAAAAGAACTGGATTTTATTTTTGCCAGAGATGGTCTAGAAGCACTAGAAATATTATCAGAGGAACCCAGTATAGACATCGTATTAACTGATATTAATATGCCCTTAATGGATGGGTTAACTTTATTAGATAATCTTAAAGTTGACTATCCTGATATTAAGGCAGTAATTATTTCCGCTTATGATGATATGGAAAAAATTAGGTCTGCGATGAATAAAGGTGCTTTTGATTTTTTGACTAAACCTATAGATTTTCAAGATTTAGACATTACGATTAAAAAAACATTAGCAAATGTTCAACAACTCAAAGAAAATAAGCGTTTAAAGGAAGAAAAAAATGAAGCACAAGCAGCAAATCAAGCAAAAAGTGTATTTCTAGCAAATATGAGCCATGAATTACGAACACCATTAAATGCTATTATTGGCTACAGTGAAATTTTACTAGAAGATGCCCAGGATTTAGGCTATGAAGAGTTTGTTCATGACCTTGACAATATCCATACTTCAGGGAAACACTTATTAGCAATAATTAATGATATTCTCGATCTTTCAAAAATTGAAGCAGGCAAGATGGAAGTTAATTGGGAAAGCTTCAATATCATGGCATTAATTGATAATGTATTAGCTACTATTCAACCATTGATTGAGCAAAATGGTAATACATTAGAAATAATCTGCGAAGATAATCAGGAACCAATCATCGCTGACCCCAATAAAATGCGCCAAGTAATTTTAAATCTTCTGAGCAATGCAGCTAAGTTTACAGAAAATGGCAAAATTAGTTTGAAAGTTAAAGTTGTTAATAACGATCGGGATTTTATTGCTCAAAATGTAGATTTTAACTCTAAAAATAAGATGTTAGTTTTAAGTGTTGCTGATACTGGCATAGGTATATCAGAAGAGAAAATAGATAGTTTATTTCAACCATTTACTCAAGCTGACAATTCAACAACACGAAAATATGGAGGTACTGGTTTAGGTTTAGCTATTAGTCGTCACTTTTGTAAAATGATGGGTGGGGATATTGCTGTACTAAGTGAAGTCAATAAAGGCTCAATATTTACTGTGAAGTTTCCTGTTCGTGAAACAGAATGTATCAATTAATAACTTGATTTGATTAAGAAAATATTTGTATGGTGAGCAGTCATTTTTTTCTCCTATTACTTTCTACAATAAAATGGAATTGTTAAAGCAAGATGTCTAAAGAAAAAATTTCTTGGCAAATTCCTGTGTCTGATAATCTGCCTCATTCATTTATTGAGTCTGTTAAAAACTATGCACCAAAATTATTAGGAAAATATCTAGCACAATTATTATGGCAGCGAGGAATTAAGGATGCTCAAGATCTAGTAGGTTTTTTAGACCCAAAACAATATAAACCAGCTAGTGCCAAGGCATTTGGCTCGGAAATTAACAAAGCCATAGAAAGAATTATCTATGCTAGAAATAATCAAGAAAAGGTTGCTATCTGGGGAGATTTTGATGCAGATGGAATTACCTCAACATCTGTACTCTGGGATGGATTAGGAGAATTTTTCGATAAAAATAGTCAACTAACTTACTATATTCCTAACAGATTTACAGAATCTCATGGTTTGAATTTTGCCGGAATTGAACGGTTAGCAAAAGCAGATTATAGTTTAATAATTACCTGCGATACAGGAAGTACAAATATTGCCGAAATAGAATCTGCAAATAATTTAGGAATAGATATAATTGTCACCGATCATCATACTCTTCCGACCGAACGTCCGCCATTATTAGCTATTCTTAATCCCCGCTATTTTTCCCCTACTCATCCCCTATATAATTTATCTGGAGTTGGAGTAGCTTATAAACTAATAGAAGCACTTTATTTAACTTATCCAGAAATACCTAAACTTCCCCTAACAGAATTATTAGATTTAGTAGCCATTGGTTTAATTGCCGATCTAGTTCAACTAACAGGAGAAAGTCGATATTTAGCACAAATAGGTATTGAAAAATTAAGTACACAACTCCACAAAACTACCAGACCAGGAGTCGCCAAACTATTAGAATTATGTAAAAAAACAGGCGATCGCCCTACAGATATTTCCTTTGGTATTGGCCCTAGGATTAATGCTGTTAGTAGAATTATGGGAGATGCCAGCTTTTGTGTGGAACTACTAACCAGTCGTGACCCTCAACATTGTCAACAACTAGCTATAGAAACAGAGCTGGCCAATACTAGACGGAAATCTCTACAGAAAGAGGTGGTTCAAGATGTTACCCAAAAATTGGCCAAACTAGACCTTTCTACCACTAATGTCATAGTTCTGAGAGACCCTCAATGGCCTGTCGGTGTGCTAGGATTAGTTGCAGCTCAAATAGCTCAAGAATATAGTCGCCCCACTATTTTATTAAGTGAGGAAACTGAAGCTGCCAGAACCTCTGAAGAAATATTATTAGCCCGTGGTTCTGCCCGGTCTTTTGGTAGAATAGACCTATACCAGTTGGTAAAAAATCAGGAACATTTGTTACATCGGTTTGGAGGCCATCCTTTTGCTGCTGGTTTAAGTCTGCCAGTAGAAAATATCCCCATATTTACAGATGCGATTAATCAATTATTAGGACAAACATTAGGAGTAACTCTCAACCTGACCCCAACAATAGAAGTGGATTTAATTGTTACTGTCTCTGAGTTGGGTAGAGATTTATTTCAAGAACTCAAACTTTTAGAACCCTGTGGTATGGGCAACCCTGTCCCTAAACTTTTGCTCCAAAATTGTTGGTTTAGTGATGTGTGGCACAGAAATCAAAAAGATTTACGCGGGAATAAAGTTCAATATATAAAAACAGATTTTGAAATTTGGGATGAGTCTGGAGAGGAAGGTTTCCCTGGTGTTTGGTGGGGTCATTACAAAGATGAAATTCCCGAAGAAAGATGTGATGCTGTGGTAGAGTTAGACTTCAATGCTTATAAGAAACGTTATGAAGTCCGGCTTATTGCTGTACAACCCTGCCTCCAAAATACTCAAGTTAAAGCATCAAACCCTGTAGATTGGTTATGGGACTGGCGTAATACTCAGAGAGTCCAGAGTATTAATGAGGAAATAGAAATAAATAGCCAGAAGGACTGGATTATTCTCAAAGAATGTCCCACTAGCTGGAATGATTTGCGAATCTGGTTCCGGCGAGCAATGAATCAACAAAAGAAATTGGCGATCGCCTACTCCCAACCTCCTATTGTCCCTTCAATCGAAATCTGGCAAAAACTTCTGGGTATTACTAAATATCTTAGTCGTACAGGCCAACCTGTCACCCGCTATCAACTTCTAGAAAAATTAGGTACTAGCGATGCCATACTTAAATTAGGCTTCAAAGCTTTACAATATTTTGGTTTTAATGTCAAGTATAAAGACCGAAATTTTTACATAATCCAGAATCAAACCAAAAATCAAAAACCAGAAACTTTATCCCAAATAGTCGGAAAGTTCCTAGCAGCAGTATCAGAAGAACAATTTCGGCAAAAATACTTTTGTGAAGTGCCTCTAAAAACAATAGAAGCGATCGCAGCCCAAACAATTTTAGAAGATACTAATAGCTCTATTCCCTTCTAGTTGCTTTAAAATAATTTAAGTTCTGACACATAACGGCAGTTCTACTAAACTTACCCAAAATCTATTTTGAGTTTTAGCAGCTCCGTTCCTGCTTCACTGAAGACCATGCTCCCGCAGTCTGTAACTTATCTTCTCCACAGGATTATTCCCACTGGGAACTCCACCTACTAATATTGACATCCGACCGACGTTGCGCTTACGCGACAACAAGGGATTCTTCAGTCTGGGAAACCCTGAGTGCTGTTTCGTGTGAGGTGATGTCGGACCCCTGTGTTGATAACAATCATCAGCTATTATAGTGACTGTATAAGTAAATTGTCAATAGCTATAGTAGAATAACTATAACATAAGAACTCAAGAGAAAATCAAGACAAACAACACAGGTAACGCCAGGCTTTCCCATCCCTCCGCTCCCCTGACCGGAGAGCGCGGGACTTGCCGCCGGGGAAGTTAAAATAAATCTGGAAAACTTTGCTACTTTATGCCACTATTTTCGGGACATTTAAGGTTAATGGACTTCTCAACCACCTTTTTACAGGCCACCTAATCTGAAAATTTAGTATAGTGTTTCCAGCCTCGATCTAAATTAAATTAAATTAAATTAAATTAGCTTGGTTTTCGCTTTTTGGTATTCTAGCAGGCAATCAGTTTGTTTACAAGATTTTTTAAGATTTGTCTAACGCGTGTCCAATTATTTAACTTCAGTAGTTAGCCCCCTATTATGCTCATCTGTCCCCAATGTGAGTTAGAAAATCCTAACAATCATAAATACTGTCAAAAATGTGGTACATCCTTAACCCACAAAAATTGTCATCAATGTGGGTCACAAGTCCCCTTGACTGTTCTACAATGTCACAACTGTGGAGCCTATACGGGTCAAGTATGGAAGGCCATTATTTTTAATCAAACAGAAGTTATTTCTCCCACTGCACCTGAGATTAATCTCAAGAAACTGAGTCAAGAAGAATTCATCACAGGAGCAAGTCCCCTGGCCAAAGATTCGGCAGAGTCAGGAGCAGATATAATTACAAAAGAATCTGAAGAGATTTTAGAATCCTCCAAGAGTTCGGAGGAGAAAATTAAAATAGAAGATGCTCTTGAAGCTGGTAATACTGTCGTTATATCAGCTTCAAAAGTAGAATCAGAAGATACTTTATCAAAACCAGTAGCTGAAATTGACGATCGATTCCAGAATATAGGGGACTCAGATCGTCGAGAATCAACAACTGTAGATATCCTCAACCCAATGTCTGAAGCAGCAAACACAGAGAATACATCATCCCTAAACGATACAGAAATTCTCTCCATTGCATCAGAAAAATACTTAGACTCCCAAAAACGCTACCAACTATTGGGAACTATACCACCAAAAAACCAAGGTGCAACATTAGTGGTGCAAGTATTAGACCGTTACCCACTAGAAGAAACACCGATTAAAGCTTGGTTGCGAAATAACTCAGGTCAGTGTAAACCAACAACTCCCGAAGCTATGGAAGCCTTAATTATCCCCATAATTGCCCAACCTTATATAGCTTTACAGACCCAAATACCTCAACATTTGCCAGCTATTCACGATGGTTGGCGATTGCACTCCGTTCAAAGAACGCCAACGGCAAACGAAGAAATACTACTTTTGGCAGACTATAGTAGTTGGCCACGATTAGTCGATCTTTGGGGAAGCGAACACCTCTGCCAACTACAAATTTTATCGTGGTTACAACAAATGACTGAACTTTGGGTAGCTTTAGCACCCTGGGATTGTTGTCAAAGTATACTGGCACATGAAAATCTCCGGGTAAATCAAGCAGATAATAACTCTATCAAGTTGCAACGCCTGTATTCAAAACCAGGGGTAACCCAAAATCTCCAAGATTTAATCCAATTCTGGCAAAGATTGTTTGAGCAATCCCAACGTACACAGTTTGGTTGGATAACAGCTTTATTTCAGGATTGGCGGGATGGCGAGATACAAACTATTGAACAATTGCGATCGCATCTAATGAATACTCAAGATAACTTACAACCTCAACCACCTCCTACATCGGCACCTACAGTTTTGCAAACAGATGACTCTCCCTCACAAATAGTAGATAATATTGAAACTCAAGAAACGGAACTTTTGCCAATACAGTTGATAAGTTTGGAAAGTTCGGGTAAAAGTGATGTAGGCAGTCAACGCGACCATAATGAAGATGCTTTTGGCATTCAAACTCAGATAGAAAGTCAGGAAACATCTACAGAAAGAATTATTCAGGCTAAAGGACTTTATATACTTTGTGATGGTATGGGAGGGCACGCCAGTGGAGAAATAGCTAGTCAGTTAGCAGTAGACACTATTAAACAATACTTTAAAACCGAAGGTAGTTGGTCAGTAGGTTTGCCCTCAGAGGAAACAATTAGAGAAGCAGTCTTACAGGCGAATGAGGTAATTTACGATATTAACCAACAAGAAGTCCGTTCTGGTAGTAGTCGGATGGGTACTACTTTAGTAATGACGATGATTTACGATACAAAAGTAGCTGTAGCTCATGTAGGTGATAGTCGTTTGTATCGTTTTTCTCCTAAGGGAGGCTTAGAGCAGATTAGTCTAGACCATGAAGTAGGGCAAAGAGAAATTAATCGCGGAGTTAAACCAGAAATAGCTTATGGTCGCCCCGATGCTTATCAATTGACTCAGGCTTTAGGACCACGAGATGAAAATTTTGTTAGACCTGATATACAGTTTTTGACTCTTAATGAGGATAGTCTATTAATTTTAGCATCTGATGGTTTAACAGATAATCAGCTTCTGGAAAACAATTGGCAAACTCACCTGGAACCACTTTTAGACAAACAAGCTAATTTGGAGTTGGGTGTAAGTAAGTTAATTGATTTGGCAAATCAATATAATGGTCACGATAATATTACAGCAATAGTTATTCGTGCTTTAGTCAAGCCACAATAAGGTTAGAGAAATTCTGCCGATCTTAAAAATTTGAAGTTGAAACATAGATTGTGATTAGGTTAACCCTCCTAGACCCTCAAAAAAATACTCCTTTAAAAAATTGGGACTTTCAGAGCGAATCAATAATTAAGGTTGGCCGCTCTCCTGATAATCATATTGTTTTATCTGATAGTTTAGTTTCACGATACCACCTGGAGCTACATAAAATATCAAAGTCACAATCTGGAAATATTTGGCGCTTAGTTAATCAAGGCACAAATGGGACTTTTGTTAATGGAGTTTTGATGTCTCAGGGAATTGTTTCTGATGGTTCTCTGATACAGTTAGCGAGAGGTGGCCCTATTTTCAAGTTTCAAGTTCAGGTTCCATCTCCTGCAAAGATTCCCCATCAATGTTGTCCCCGCGCTGGTGATAACCCACCGGGAAACTTATTCTGCATCTATTGTGGTAAACCAGTTCGGGTTGAACGGAGTATTCGTCAGTATCAAGTATTACGAATATTGGGTCAAGGTGGCATGGGTACTACCTATTTGGCTTGGGATCGGGAGCGACATAATTTGCAAGGTATCGGCGCTTCACCTGCTGCTGCTTTAGTGGTACTAAAGGAAATGAATGCTGATATGGCTCAGATCCGCAAGGCTCAAGAATTATTTGAGCGAGAAGCTAGAACGCTGAAATCATTAAACAATCCAGGTATTCCTAAGTTTTTTGACTTTTTTGTCGAAGAAGACAAGAAATATTTGGCAATGGAAATGATTCATGGTCAGGATTTGGAGAAGCGAATCTCTTTACAAGGACCAATTTTGCCGAAACAGGCCATTGAGTGGATGATTCAGACTTGCGAAGTTCTAGAATATATTCACTCACAAGAACCCCCACTTATTCACCGGGATATTAAACCTGCTAATCTTCTCGTGCGCCGTCGCGACAATCAGATAGTGGTTTTGGATTTTGGGGCAGTCAAAGAGATCGGAACACCTTTGGGTACGCGAATTGGTGCAGAAGGTTATAGTGCCCCCGAACAAGACCGCGGCCAACCTTTAACTCAATCTGATTTGTATGCGGTTGGTGCAACTATGATTTTTTTATTAACGGGTCAAAGCCCGATGCACTTTTATGATAATCGTGGCAATGGTTATCGGTTTTATATTGAAAGCGTTCCTACTATTACACCACAACTACGGGAGGTGATTGAAAAAGTTACACAACCATTGCCTGGCGATCGCTATCAAACTGCCCCAGAGTTAGCGGAGGCGTTGAATAGTTGCCTTTAAGAAGCAAACATTTTCATTGACATCTCCAGAGGTTAAAACACCTACCGCATAAGGGATAAATCCACTTCTGCTTTCAGTCTCTCAACAGGCTCCTACACTCCTTGGCTAGACAAAAATATCTAGCTGTGAAGCTCTCTTATACTTATGGTTTGCTGAAAAAGTCTTCTCGTGAAGGTAGGCAACAGGCAACAGCTCCAGAAGGTAATAGTTTTAATTCCTCGGCAGATTGCCTTTTTCTTCAAGATTTTCGGAAAAAGACAAAGTTTTTGAGGCTCTAATACCCATTTTCTTGCACTTCCAGATATTTAAACGGCTGAAAATCTTGATTTAACAAGGTTTCAGATTTATTTAGCCAGCCCTACTTAGGACTTATGCAAGGAAACCCGGTTTCTACGATAAATTTTGGTTTGAACAATAGAAATAGACATCTACGGAGATGTCTATTTTTCAGTTATCAAAGCATAGCTGTGGGAGATGAGCGACCCGCCACCTTTAATGTTGGCGATCGCCGTTTTGGCTGGCGCAAAGCTCCGAATGTGAAAAATATTAAAATATTAACTGTTGACTGATGACTGATACCTGATAAATTACACCGGGTTAAAACCCGCGTATTATTCTACCAGATGTTAAAACAGGCGGGTTAACTTCGGACTGTAGTTTTTGATATTTTAATTATCTCAGCGATCTAAAAGCATCTTTGAATTTTTGACAAGGAAAGGAGGGAACAGAAAGCTCGCTCGCGAATTAACAACTAGCAGATTTTTTCCCATAAACCTGGATAAATTTTGAAAATGCTTTGATGTCGATCTTCTTAATTGGTTTAGTTTCTTACTCACAGCCTTACAAACAAAAAAGTTTAACACTGCCTAGACGAGCATGATATTACCTAGACATACTCACATAATGATGATATTAATTTGATTGCAGGTTGTTTTCTGTAGCAATTTTATCGTTTTTTCCTTTCTACAATAGTGCCCATTTGCCCAAAGCTACTATTTTTTTGGATTATAAGTAGCAGATCATGAACTGCTTATAGTAGTCGAATAACATCTCATCATGCATCTTATCTGATTAGGCAGTTACTAGACTAATCTTCTTCCCAAGCCTCTACAGCTAATAGTTCACTAATTGGATCTTGCATAGAAAAACCAAACTCTTGAAGTTCTTTTTTCCAATAATGCCATTTATCTCCAAAAAGTAGGGCGATTTTCCAGATACTATCTGTTGGCTTGATTATATTAGATTTGAGAAGGGAATTCACCTGACGCTGGAGTTTGTCCATCGGGTGTATAACCTGTTGGCTCATAATACCTCTTAATTTTTTTAAATTCTTCTAAAGACTACTTCCCCATTCTCACTTTTACCGATTCGTGGATTTTTCGTTGCCTTGGGGAAGGTGCTTTATATGTTTATAATGTAGCATACTTATTTTTGGCAAGCCACTATAAGTAAAACTAAATTATTGAAAACCAATGGTGAGATTTGTTTATTAAAGTTAGTTTTTACGGGTTTTCCTACTTGAAAAAAAGTAATTAATGTGATATGAAACAATTTTCCTGGATTATGGAACTACCAATTTTTCTGATTATACTGGAAATTATAACACAAAGTAGATTTGACACTCTCACTGCTAAACTTGGGTATAGGGGGATATTCTTGCTTTCCGGGTTTGTCAACTCCTAACTCATCTCTGTCTTGAAGTCCCGTCCAGATTCCCCTCGACAAGCATCTGTTTAACGTCCACTGACTGCTCGCCAGCAGACAACAAAACAGTTCTTGGCTATGTTTCGATTTCTGATTCATCAACTATGTCGCCCCTACTACTAGGTATTTCTTTTTGGTCGAGCATTCTATAGGAGCGAGAATCACCAATTTGGCCTCGATAGGCACAGTTATTTGCGTTTGCTCTTTCATTCTAGTATAAACTTGTGGTATTCGCCACGCTCAATGCTCAATTTATTAGTAGGCAAAAATTCATCTCACCGTTAAACCCTTTCGGGTTTAACGGTAGTCCTCTTTTTGCATTTAAGATGGATCGAGATTTAGTTAGTCTGAAAGGATAAATTTAGTTAATAGTACAGATCATAGATAGCTATCACTAATTTCAGTATATTTAGCTATCCCAAGGAGCCGATCTGCATTTATATTACTTAATAGTTGTATTCTTAACCCATCCAGCTTAACCGGAAACAATGCCAATAATTAAAAATCAGTTAACAGTCTAACCTTTCTGAGAACAAAAGTTAATACAGTTTCCTGTGAATAAATAATATCAGCTCGACCTTCCATTCCTGGTTGGATTGGATATTGACGATCGCTCTTGACTAAGTAAGGTTGTTCAGGTTCTATAGTCACCTCATAATAAGCAACTCTTAGGTCTTCTGGGGTAATAGCATCTGGAGAAATTGAACTGACAGTTCCTTTGAGAATACCATAATCAGGGAAAGGATAAGCTGAAATCCGAATTTGCACGGATTGACCTATTTTCACCCTGGCAATATCTGCTGCTGTCACCCTAGCTTTAAATACTAAAGGTGCATTACTAGGAACAATCTGAGCGATCGCTGCTCCTGATTCGACAGTTTGCCCTGGGTTACGCAAAGATAACTTAAGTATAGTACCATCTGTAGGAGCGCTAATTACACTATTATCAAGCTTAGTATTTACCTGTTCTAGTTCTCTGTTACCAGTAGTCAAATCTTTAATTAGTTCTGTTCGTTTAACAATCAGATCCCGTCGATCCTTAGCAAATTGTTGAGCAACTTTAGGCAAAGATTGGGATAGGTCTAAAATAGCTGATTCAATAGATGATTGATCTATCTTATTATCTGCTGTTGTACTTGATTTGGATTGCTGAAAGGTCTGAGGTTTAGCAGTAGCTATAATTTGAACTTCTAGAGCAGAAAGTTGTTGATTGATCTGCTCTAATTCTATGTCACACTGTTTGATTTTTTCTTGTAGTTGATTTTTTTTGCGGTTTAGAGCAGATTCATCTATGCGTGCGATCGCATCTCCCATCTGAACCGCTTGATTTTCATTTACCTCTATACTTTCAACTTTGCCTTCTGTAAGTGCCTGAACAATTCTGATATCTCCTGTTGGTCGAACAATTGCTTCTGTTCTCACAGTAGGATTATACTTGACTACACTCATTAGGGCAATAGCTGCACCAAATGTTCCCACTAAGAAGATTCCTCCTATCTTATTCCAACGACTCATAGGAGGGAGAAATTCATCACTTTCTAGGGGTTGTACTTCTATAGAATCAGAATTATTGAACATAATTGATTTTCACTTACTAAAATAATTGTTTTGAGACTAAATTGAGAGATTAATATCAAGTTTGGCTAATTACCTAAGATATGCCATTGCGAATGTTCTTCCTAGGGGTTTGGAGACCAAACTCTTACAGCTATGACTTACAATAATAAATGTTTCACCGAACAGGATATAAATACTTCTGCTAATTAGCTTATTTACATTCCCACTATCTTGAATTTTAATGGGGAATTTCCCCAGTAATGCTAGACTTTTATCTTTCTATGGTTTCTCTTACTTGTTTGTGTTTATACTTCCGATAAAAGGAGATGCTTTAGCTTAGGCATTACTTTTGAACTGATTCCGGATAGAGTTAAAACTGGCAGAAATTAGGATTAAGGTCAATCTCAACAGAAAGTTATCATAGAAGTTGGAAAAAATCCGGATACTACAGATTATTTGGGAAGTATAAACTAAAATTCCTTCATAAGTTAAAGAAATCAGCAAAGATTTTCGCTATTTTATTAAAATTGTTAACCATGAGGAAGTTAATTATGCAAGAACCTCAACAAAGGCAACTTTTTACAGAACTAAATTCCGCAGAATCTACTACAATAAATGGTGGTTACAATGAAAATTATCAGTATCGTCGTAGTTTTTTAGGTTTTCAACTTTGTCCTCGCAGTTATTACGGTTATAACCGTTATTCTCCTGACTATCAACGTTATAATTCTAATTATTATAAGGGGAATATAAAAGGCTACTACTAATGTCAAATTTTTCTGCTTTAAATCAGATGGAAATTATAAGTATTTAGCTGTGAGAAGATATTTATAAAAATAATAGAAAAACAGCGGATGGGTTTGTTTATCAAAACTCTATATTTGCTCTTGGTTGCTTAGGGCAGATGGGAATGTAATTGGATGATTTTTGGCAATTATTTCTGCCTAGCCTGCTCTAGGGAAAGGCTTGATTTTTCATTTAGATACCTTCTCTAAAATCAGAATAATTCAGTTATATTTCAAAATTATTTAGAACGGTATTTATCCGGATGTTGCTAACTACTTAGGAAGAATGAATTGTAATTCCTGGTAGTAAATAGGAATTATTAATAATGTAGTTAAGCTTGAGGAAAACCTCTATGCAAGAAACAAAGGATAATCAACTCTTTACTGACCTTTCTACTGAAGAGTCTGCTACTATTAATGGCGGTCATGGCTATTATGGTCGTTACCGTCGTGGTCGCTATTATGGTTATGGCTATCGTCGTTATTATCGTCGGCCTGTACGTTATTACTCTCGTCGTCGCTACTATGGCGGTTGCTACTAATTAAATGATTAATTAAACGAAAAAGCACTATAAAAAGTGCTTTTTCCGATCCCATAAATAGAAGTAAATGTAAGCATTCAGCCCTTAGCTTTTAGCTTTCAGCTCCATTATAACTACTGAGTATAGCCTTTACTTCAGAAATTAGCATTGAGAGATTTCATCTAATTACAAATATGAATTAAAGCCCCCCTGGTAACTTCAGTAGTCTTAAACAATGCTTACTTCATTTATTAAAAAGCTGAATGCGAGCGCATTCCGCAGGAAAAGCTGACTACTAATAGCTGAATGCTTACAAGCAAATTATCAAAAAATCTCCGGATGCTAGAAGTAACTAACGAATAATAGAGCGGAAATTACAAGATAGTTAAACAAAATTATAGAGATTTTAACTGTCTTGTAAACAGAAATAAACCAGAGGATAATCTTATGCAAGAAACTCAAAATATGGAACTATTTTCTGACCTTTCTTCCGAAGAATCTGCCACTATTAATGGTGGTTATTACTATGATTGTTACGGTTATAGTCGCCCTGTTAGCTACCACTATCGTAGTTACCACTACAGCACTCGTTCTGTTGGTTATGCCTACGGAAGCT
>CAJICP010000805.1_pt1 | contig 16660 bp, 7 predicted proteins | sample 9199641 | NCBI WGS metagenome assembly CAJICP01 (sample SAMEA7708340, study PRJEB35096) | sediment metagenome | biome: marine neritic benthic zone biome [ENVO:01000025]; feature: sediment [ENVO:00002007]; material: shallow marine sediment [ENVO:03000034] sea grass bed [ENVO_01000059] ... | reverse complement strand
TTGATGGTGGCGGAGGAGCAGATGTTTACATCTTTGATGTTAATGCTTCTGGAGGTATGGACACCCTTACCAACTTCAAAGGTACTACAGATGGTGACATCATTCAGATAGATGAGAGTATTATTCTTGGTAATGCTGGAGGCCAAATTGTACTAGAAACAGTCACAGATATTAATAATTTCAATCCTGATGGTGTTACTAATGTAGTTTACGAGGAAAGTGGAAGGCTTTATTTTGTTCAAGACGACAATACAACAGTACAACAGTACGCATTCCTCGAAATTCCATTTGCTCAAGATGCTCCTATGGCAGATGACTTTGAAATCATCTAAAAGACTAACAAAAACAATAAATTAATTTCCACAAGGAAGCATCCAAACTTATCATATATATTTTTAATTATTATCAGGTTTTAAGCATTTACCTCTTTTCTTTGATCGAACCACAATTTTCTCTCATACCATTTATTTATGAAGTTGCACTTAATAAAATATAGTTGAGGAGAAAAGTCTAAGTCGAGAAGTCTGGTTTATTTGTTTCCATCAAATATTTATTGTATTTTCGGACGTAATCAGACTTCTGAGAGTTGAAATAAAATCTAGCTAAGTCGAGAAGTCTGGTTTATTTGTTTCCATCAAATATTTATTGTATGTTCGGACGTAATCAGACTTATGAGTGTTGAAACTACACTTAATAGACAATTATTAAGGGCATTGTTACAAAGAAATTGTATCAGTCAAAATTTCTACCTGGCAAGCATCTACAAAAATTATCTTTAGATTCCCCCGAAAAGGGAGAATTTTCACAGAATTACTATATAGACTTAGCAAATCAGGGAGAAAAATTAGTATATGCAAAATGCTCCTGTTATTCAATTACCAAATGAAGCTGAAAATATAGCAATCAAAGGTTTATTTTGCCAGCAAGAAGGCAAATTAGAAGAGGCAGCTTTTTATTATCAACAAGCACTTGATTACAATCCAAATTTACAACCTGTTCATTATAATTTAGGTCTTGTACTATATAAACAGGGAGATTTATTAGGAGCATATCAGAGCTATCAAACAGCAATTGCTCTCCAACCAGATGATATTAATACTTATTATAATCTGGGCATTGTCTTGCAACATCAAGGTTTATTTGTAGCAGCAATTGATAGTTATCAGCAAGCAATAAAATTATCAAAAATTGAGAATAGTAACCATTTAGATTCTGTAGTTAATTCCTACAGTAACTGGGGTTGTATTTTGCTGCAGCAGGGTAAAGCTGATGCAGCAATTTCTGTGTTTAAAAAAGCTTTATTGCTGAAACCAGACGATTTTACTATCCACAATAATATTGGTCAAGCTCTGTTACAAAAAAGTCAATTAGAGCAGGCAATAGTCTACTTTGAAAAATCCCTAAAATTAGAACCTCGATTTACCATACCTCGCCACAATATTGGCAAAGTATATCAATATCGGGGATTACATCAAGAAGCGGTTGAATATTTTCAGGAAGTAATACAACTAGAACCAGAAAATATTACAGCTTATACTGACAGTGGCTATTCCCTAATGGAACAGGGAAAACTGTCAGAAGCCATGGCTCATTTACAAACAGCAATTAATAATAATTCCTTTGTTGAAGGTTACTGTAAATGGGCAAGTTTATTAGCAGAAAGTACAGATGAATTAGACAAAGCAAAAGTAGCCTGCGCCAAGTTTTTAACAGCCCTAAAAAACTATAATTTCCCAAATTCATCATCTCTGACAGAAATTTCTCAATACCTGGTAGAAACCTATTTACATCTAGGGAATGTATCAGCCGAATATGGCAGCCATAACCAAGCAGAGTTTTACTATAAAAAAGCTTTAGATATTCAACCAGTAGCAGCAGAGTATTATTTAAAGCTAGGTAATAGTTTAGTTCAGCAAAATCGGATAAATTCAGCAATTATTATTTATCATCTTGGATTAGCTATTTATCCTAATCATCCGCAAATATCGGAAAATTTACAGAATTTATCAACACACAAAAAATCTGAGAAAAAGCAGAAGCGATTATCATCATCCTGTCAAGGATTAAACTGTAAAGGATGCTTGCAGCGAATTTTTAAACAATTTAATCCTATCCACTTAGGGAGCAGAATTTATAGCTGTTCAGAAAATCAAACAACTGCAAATATTCCTGGCAAAAATAACTCATTAAAATTATCAGAAACAGAAACATTTGTAGCCAAACTACCACAAGGTAGGGCATGGGTTGTACCCCAGAAAAATTCTTGGATGATTTGTAATTCCATAGCAATTATTAATCAAGATAATCAACTGGTAAAAGAACTCTCCCGCGAATATCCAGGTCAGTTACCAGGATGCAAAAATTATGACGTAAATAAACATCGAGTTTTTGAATTAGAAGAACTACCAGAATTAGAAAAAATAGATGGTACAGTAGCAGTATTATCAGGATTATCTGGCAATGTATATTTTCATTGGATGGTCGATATATTGCCTAGGTTAGAAATCCTGAAAATTCATGGCATAGACTTAGCAGAAATAGATTGGTTTTTAGTTAATAGTTATCAACAGCCATTTCAACGGGAAAGTTTGAAAATATTAGGAATTCCCGAAGAGAAAATATTAGAAAGCGATCGCCATCCTTATATTCAGGCAAAACAATTAATTGTGCCCTCATTTCCCGGATATTTAGGTTGGCTACCATCCTGGGCTTTAGAATTTCACCGTCGGGTATTTTTCCAGACAATAAAACAGGAAAGCAAGACAGAAAATAAACCCAGAAAATTCTATCCAGAACGGATATATATTAGTAGAAATAATTCACGATACAGACGAGTTTTCAACGAAGAGGAAGTCAGATCAAAGTTAAGTCAATTGGGGTTTGTTTGTATTTCCCCAGAGTCAATGACTTTAACAGAACAAATAGCCATATTTGCCCATGCAAAAGTTATTATTGCTGCTCATGGTAGTGGGCTGACAAATATTATGTTTTGTCGTCCAGGAACAAAAATTATAGAACTGGTATCGCCTAATTATATTAGACATTATTATTGGGTGATTAGCCAACAACTCGGACTTGAGCATTACTATTTAAAAGGAGAGGATTTTACTTGTTATCCCATCCGTCAATTAATGTATCAAAATCCTCTCACAGAAGATATTATCGTTAACCTTAATTCCTTAGAAAAAGTTCTGAAAATTACTGGTATTATCGAAAATACAAAAATACTAGAAACAGTTTTCAGTGGTGAAGTAAAAGCATCTATTCAGAAATACCAACAAGAAAGCATCAGGGACAATTTATCTTACCAACAGAGCAACCCACCTATTAAATCGGTAGATAAAAAAATGTCATTAAAAGTTAACTCCCAAGAAATGGCTGCTGAGTTACATCAACGGGCAGAATTATACTTAAAGCAAAAACAATTAGCAGCAGCAAAAACAACCTGTGAGCAAGCCTTAAAACATCAACCAGATTATGCCCCGGCTTGTAAAACTTTAGGCAATATTTTCCATACTCAAGGTCAACTAGAAACCGCCTGGCATTGGTATACAAAAGCAATAGAATATCAGCCAAATTTTGCCGAAGCTTATGTTAATTTAGGCACATTATGTGTTCAAAAAGAACAGTGGCAAGAAGCGATAGCCTATTATCAAAAAGCCATAGAAATTAAACCAGACTTAGGAGCAGCTTACCGAAACTTAGCAAGAGCTTATGAAAAAATAGGCAACCACAATGAAGCGGCAGAATGTCGTAGAGAAGCCTACTCTTTAGAGCCTGCTAATCAAGAAATAAATCAACCGAATAAAACCACAAAATCTAATTCAAAATCGTCAAATGAAGCAACCCCAATAGCAATTTCCAATGATGCCACAGCTACCTACAAAATTCTAGGCAAAATGTTGCAATCTCAAGGGCAAATAGAGGCAGCTTGGCATTCCTATAAAAAAGGTCTTTCTGTACGGCCAAATGACCCAGAAATTTATCTAAATATCGGCAGTTTATATGCTCAACAGCAACAATGGGTAGAAGCAATTCAATGTTATCAAAAAGCTCTTTATCTGAACCAAAATTATGCCGATGCTTACCGACATCTAGCTACTGCTTGGACAAAAATTGGTAAACAAACAGAAGCTTATAATTGTTGGTATCGGGCTTATACTTTAGAACCAGAAAAAGCCACAGCAGAAGAACATTTGATCTTAGGAAATACTCTGTTGCGACAAAACGTAATTGATCGGGCAATATCCTGTTATTGTCGGGCGATAGAATTAAACCCAAATTTATTAGGAGCTTACGAAAATCTAGGGGAAGCATTAAAGCTTCAAGGAACAAAGAAACCTACCACACCAGTATTTCCCAATCATTGGCAAAATCAAGCAAATTCCCTCAATTTAATAACAGCGGAAAATTATCACAATAGTCAAGGAATAATTCAACAGGTTAAGGCTGAAAATCAAATTAAAATCCTTCAGAAACTCAAAAACTTTGAAAGAGTTGTTAGTGACCTAGTAAATACAGTCACATCAGCATTTAATTTAAAAAATGACTTATCAGATAATTATCTAGAATCATCTTTATCCCTGTTAGAAAATAGTCAGATTCAACTAAATACAAATTCTACAGGAATCATCAAAACCATACATCCCAAAAACGCTCTAACCATAGAACCAGATTTAACTAATATTTATTGGAATCTGGAGGGAGAAAAAACGGGTCTAAATACTCAAACAAAAACTAACAATACTCATATTATTCACTCTGGTTTTAAACCAGACGAAATTCCCCAAACAAACCAGACAAAACCAATAAAATTCAAACCTGCTTTACCACCTAATGAGGCGATAAATATTCCTGATATTTATATTAAGCAATCTCAAAATTATTCTGAGCAGGGATTGTATGAACAAGCAATTTCTATCAAACCATATCCAGTAGCAGCTTACATACTTCTAGGAAATTCTCAGCAAAAAATTGGGCAAATAAAAGCAGCAGAGAAAAATTACCAAACAGCTCTTAAAATTAATCCAAATAATGCTTCACTTCATACACAATTAGGTAATTTGTATGCGGAACAGAAATTATGGCAGCCAGCAATTTCTTGTTATCAAAAAGCAGTAGCAATTCAACCAAATTTTTCCGATCATTATCGCCACTTAGCTAAAGCCTGGACTCAGTTAGGTCAAGCAAAAGCAGCAACAGATTGTTGGTACCAAGCTTACTCTCTGGAACCAAAAAAAGTAACGGCTAATGAGCATTTTAATTTAGGAAATAAATTGTATAAGCAAGGGCAAATTACTCAGGCAGTATCCTGTTATCATCACGCTATAGAATTAAATCCTAATTTTGCTACAGCTTATTATAATCTTAGTTTTGCCTTAAAACGTCTCGGAAAATTAGATCGAGCAGTTATTTATCACCATAAGGCTAAGAAAATATGGGGAGAAAAAAATCAAATTCAGACGAATTGTAAGGCTGATGTCAACTCTCATATATCACCAAAAGTAGAAATTAAACACCAGAATAATCGTCAACCAAATGTAACAAAAATTAAGCAGGAAAATCTTAACTCAAGGCGGTTAAATAATACCAGACAAAATGAGAAAAAATATACTCAAGAAGAACAGCTCCAAAAAACTTTCACAAAAGCCAATAGTTATTATTTAGAAGGATTGTTTGAAGAAGCGATCGCCACCTGCGAAGCAGCCATTAAAATTAAACCAGAGCCAGAATTTTATCAAATAATGGGCAAAGCTTTTCAAGAGACAAATCAAGTAGATAATGCCATTAATTGTTATCATCAAGCCCTAGAAATAAATCCTAATTTAGCTGATGCTAACTATGGCATAGGAAAAATATTGGCAATGCAGAAAAACTGGCATAAAGCTATTCATTATTATCGCCAAGCTTTACATTTATTACAGTTGGACTTAGATACCCAAACATTAATAGGATTGAAACCAGATCTTTGGGAAGTGCATCAGCAATTAGGAGATGCACTACAGGAAATTGGCGAAATAGAAGAAGCCGTGAAAATTTATCGTCAAGCTCTTAATTTAACTGAAAGTTAGAAAACTTCCGGACTGAAGAAAAAAATCTAGAAAACTCTAAAATGAACTAATCTCAGGTTCCGGTAAATAGTTATAATACCAAATATCACGCATTTTTGCTACATCTTATTGAGAGCAGGGAGCAGGGAGACCGGAGCAGGGAAATTAGGAATAAAATATCTTTACTTCAGGCTTAGAATCGTTAAAAACATTACTGCACCTTACTTATTACTTAATAACTGAAGTGTTGAATAACTATAGCATTATTTTTGGGAATTGGTATAACTATCTTAGGGAACGAGTTTAAACATAAATTTTGATCGTAATTAAATAAATTTATTATGCTGATAGACAAAAAAATCTATACAAAAACTCAAACTAAGCAAGAGCTTAAGTATGCCAAAACCCACTATAGCTTAGGGCAAAGTTTGGCTAAACAAGGAAAATTAGAAGAAGCTATTACTTGTTACCGTACAGCTATTGAAATTGACCCCGACTTTACAGAAGCTTACTACTCCTTAGCAGATATTCTAGTCAAACAAAACCAACTAGAAGCAGCAGTAAACCTATATAAAAAAGTAATTGAAATTCAACCAAATCTATGGCAAGCTCATCATAATTTAGGGGAGACATTAATTAAACAAGAAAAATTTTCTGAGGGAATTTCAGCTTACCGTCATGCCATAGAATTAAACCCAAACTCTTCTCTGTCTTATTTTAAATTGGCAGAAATATTAGTAAAAGTAGGAAAACTTTCCCAAGCAGTAAATGCTTATCGTAAAGCAATTGCAGTAGACCCAAATTTTGCCGATGCTTATCAATATTTAGGTGATATTTTAGTAGAAACGGGAGAGAAAGAAGAAGCAATTAAGGTTTATAGAAAAGCAGTTGAAATTAAACCAGAATTATGGGATGTGCATCATAAGTTAGGTAATTTATTGCAAGAGAAAGAAGAGTTAGAAGCTGCCGTTGGTGCTTATAATAAATCAATAGAATTAAAACCAGATTTTTCTTGGTCTTATCATAATTTAGGAGATGTTTTAACTAAATTAGAAAAGCCCGAAGAAGCGGTAAAAATTTATCGCCAGGCCATCGAATTAAATCCTGATTTTGCTTGGGGTTATTATAAATTAGGCGATGTTTTAGTTAACTTAGAGAAATGCTCAGAAGCGATCGCCGCTTATCGTCAGGCAGTAGCTATCAACTCTCAAGCACCCTGGTATCTCTACAAGTTGGGGTCACTTTTGCGTCAACAGGGAGAGTTTGAGGAAGCTGTGGTTTATTTGCGCCAAGCAGTAAAGCTCAAAACAGACGCACCCGAGTTTTACCTAGGTTTGGGAGCAGTCTTAGTGAGGTTGAGGCAGTGGTCAGAAGCACAGGAGTGTCTTCAGCAGGTGATTCAATATTCTTCTGACTCCTTCGAGACTTCCCATTCAGCAGAGGCATATTATTATTTGGGAGTGGCTAAGTCTGGGCAACAGCAGTGGTCAGAAGCAGTGAAGTTGTACCGTCAGAGTCTAGAAATAAATCCCGATGGAGGAGACTGTTGTTTAGCTTTAGCAGAAACTTTAGGTAAATTGGAGCAATGGTCGGAGGCAGTAGAATATTATCGTCAGGCGGTGCTTTTATCTGGAGAGTCAAGTCAGGTTTTGTTCCGTTTGGGGCAGGCTTTGGGGCAGTTGAAAAAGTGGGCAAATAATGTCAAATTATCTCCAGAATTAGATTTAAAACAAGAGAAAATTGGAGATTCCCAAGGAGAATTTTCTAGTTACCAGAAAGCAGTTGTTAAACAGCCAAAAATTATCTTATTTACACCTTATTACAAAGCCAAACATTCCGAAAGACAAGAGGAATTAATTTATTGTCTGAAAAAAAATACACAATGTGATGAAATCGAAAAAATTGTCCTCATAATAGATGACGATCATATCCCAGAAGTCGAGAGCAACAAAATAGAAATTGTCAAAATAGCTGCCAGACCAACCTATATTGACTGGGTAAAATTAACAGAGCAAAAATGTCAGAATCAAATTTCAATTCTTGCCAATACTGACATCTATTTTGATGAATCAGTTACCCGAATCAGAGAAATATTTGCTGCTGACCCACAAGCATTTGTAGCTTTAAGTCGTTATGAAAAAGAAGCCTCAAATCAAACATTACATAAAAACCCTCATTGGTCACAAGATGTTTGGGCTGTTTCTGGAGAATTTAACTTGACAGAATCCTTGAAAAACTCTCTGAGAATTTCTTTAGGAGTGCCTCGTTGCGATAATAAAATTGCTTACTTATTTGCCATTCATGGTGCCCCAGTTTATAACCCCTGTCATCATATTAAAACAGTCCACGTTCAAGAAAGTCAATTAAGATATTACGATAAATATGGTGATACTACAATTTTAGGTGGTACAGCATGGGTTTACCCAAGTGTTATAATTAATGAACCATCTAAATTGCAAATAGATTTGTGGACCTTAAACTCATCTAATGTGACCGGATTACAAATCAATAAAACATGGGATTCTTTAAATAAAAAAAGCCAAAAAGAAGAAAGAAAAAAATCAGAAACTAGCGACAAAGAAAAATCTAATAATCAGAAAACTATCCACAATGTTTTAGGATTTGACTCTGATTGGCAGTACCCGGCAATCACAGAAAAATATGCCTATCAAATGGCAAATAAATTTTTAACAAAAGATAACTTTGAGCAAAATGTTGTTTATTTTGGATTCCCTTGGGCAACACTGATTGATAAACTATTGCACAGTCAAGATAAAACCGAAGCCAACGCATTAATAGAAAAATTGAGCCGCCTTCAAGATGAACTGAAAAAATACAAAAAAATTATCACAGTTTGTCAACATATCCGAATGTTAGAATTTGAAAGTATTTTTGACGAAGTTGGGATTACTGACATTTTTTGGTCACATACAACAAAAGACCAAAATCTTCTCCCTTCTTACCCACACATTTCATTGCATCCTTTCCCACTTTATCCCGTACAAGCAATTGATATTGAGGCAAAAGAAACAGAAAAAAAATATTTATATTCATTTGTGGGAACTCGCCCAAATAAATCTTATTTGACAGATTCAAGAAACAAAATTATTGATTCTTTATCAGATGATAGCCGAGGATTAATAATAGCAAGAAATCAATGGCATTATAACAAAATTGTCTACGATCATCAAGTTCTCAAAAAGGTGAAAAAAGCTGACGGTCTTATAGACAACTCCGCATCAGAAGAATTTAAACAAGTGATGCAGCAAAGTGTATTTGCCCTTTGCCCATCCGGGTCTGGTCCGAATTCAATTCGTCTATGGGAAGCTATTGGTTTGGGAGCAATACCAGTTGTTTTAGCTGACACTTACTTACCCCCTGGCGATCGCGCACTTTGGGATGAAGCAACAGTAATATGTTCCGAAAAATTAGAAGATATCAAAGCACTGCCCGATCGCTTGGCAGAAATACAAAAAGACGAACAACTTCTCCAAAGAAAACGTGAAGCACTAAAACAACTGTGGATGAGATATGGAGCAGACTGCTTTGTATATGACATTGTGAAATTATTTTTCCAATATGCCTCAGGCGATCTGGGAACAACCAAAGCAAAAACCACCGCATCTAAAGGCTTAAAGAAAGCAGCTAATTTGTTAGCAACTCCTAAGAAATTAACCAAAGAAGACTTCAAACCATCCTATACTTGGCCGAACCCCACATTCCCATTCAGATTATATTATGATAGCCCCAACTGCAGAATTTTCATCATCGAAAACATCCAGCATAACTGGAAATGGATGGCCGAATGTCACCAAAACTTTCGGAAAACAGACTTCTTCTTTGTGATGACAGGTTGGTATCAAAGCCCCTCCTTTGCTGACGAAGCTGAAGCTATTTTTTCCGTACTGAATTTAGATAAGACACAATTTTTCTTCATGTATAACTCTCCTATGGAAATGAAAAACTTTGCAGAGAAAGGTTTTAAAGGCGATATCATTAACCAGAATGCCTGGCTTGATGAGAAAGCGATCGTGCAGCATATTGGGAAGGAGAAAATATACGATGGCATTTATGTAGAATTTAACAAGAAATCTAAACGCCCTCAACTGGCAGCTCAAGTTTCCCCATTAGCACTGGTGACAAAAGCAAACCATGGAAAAGCTTTTGCCGATACACCTCCATATAAATATCTAAATGAGCAACAACTCTCACCAGCAGAAATGTGGGAAAAAATTAATCAATCTCATTGTGGTTTAGTATTATCCGCAGAAGAAGGAGCTTGTCAAACTTCCAGCGAATACCTATTGTGTGGCATACCAGTGGTATCCACATCTTCCCTGGGAGGTCGCGACCTTTGGTATAACGAACATAACTCCATTATTTGCGAGGCAACGCCAGAAGCAGTTGCTGCAGCAGTAGAAAAATTTATCAAAAATCCCCCTGATGCACAACACATTCGTCAGCAGCATATAGAGCAGGCGGAAGAATACAGAGGAAAATTTATTCAGGTAGTAGCTGATGTTTTTAAACGGTTTGGAGTCGTTGATATTGAAGCATCAAGCTATTTCCAAAAGAATTTTTCTAACAAAATGAGGAAAAATGAAAACATTAATTTTGTCAAATCTCTTTTTGCTTGATAGGAGAAAATGATGATTAAGATTTGACATTCATACGAGTTACGGAATTTAACTAAGAATTAGAAACATTCTATCTAACTAATTGCCTAAATCCTGATTTAAAAATAGAGTATCTGTAAACAATTTATGTATATTCAAGAGGTAGAGAATAAAATGAAGCATCACCAAATTTTTGAAACCTTCCAACGTGTTAAATCAATAGGCACAGGAAAACATATATTTGATTTTCTTGGTGTAGCTACAGATGTTAATTACAAAAAAGGTTGGAGCAAACACGCATTAAGCGTAGGAACTGAGTACACATCAAATTATCCTGTAGTCAATGAACACTATTTCGACTGGATTGCATTATTAGAATGTGTGCGCTCTGCATCCGGTGTATTCCGTATGGCTGAACTTGGATCCGGTTGGGCACCTTGGCTAGTTCGCGCTGCATTTGCCGCCAAACAACTTCCAGCCATTGAGCAGATGGAGCTAGTGGGAGTGGAAGCCGATCCAACTCACCATAGCTGGATGAAAGCTCATTTTATCGATAACAAACTCAACCCAGAAAAATATCACTTGCTACATGGTGCAGTTGCACCCAAGTCAATGCGTTTAAAGTTTCCTAAGCTAAATAATCCAGATGAAGATTATGGTGCATCACTCAATGCTGTCAGTAAAAATGGGAAATATGTTGAGGTACAGGGTTATCCCCTGACAGATATACTTGAGCTTTTTACTGGCCCTGTGGATTTTATTCATACAGATATCCAGGGAGCTGAGTATGAGGTGATACCGGGAGCGATGAAGTTATTAAAATCAAAAGTTAAAGCAATGATGGTGGGAACACATACTTCATTAGAAAAACACAATCAGCTTCATCAACTGTTTCTGGATCATGATTGGAAACCTGTTATGGTCTTTCCCAGAAATGGTCAAGTTGAGACAGAGTTTGGAAAAGTAACATTCGGTGATGGTTTCGTTTTCTATAGCAATCCTTTATACATATCTTGAGGTATTTATTTATGTCAGTTATTGAACATGCAAAATTTTTGTCAAGGCTTAAAGACAATGGAACTGAGCTTAACACCTTTTATGATGTTGGTTCTAATATTGGTTTGTGGTCTGTTGAAGCACAGAAAGTTTATCCACAAGCAAATTTTCAGTGCTTTGAACCATTAGCTGGAAAACACTCTGAACTAGATACTTCTTCCAAATATTCTCAGCTCAATAAATATACCCTTCATTCAGTTGCTCTTTCTGACTACTCAGGTACATCTAAAATTAAAGTTTTGGGAAACCGTGGGGTAGGAAGTTCAATACTGATATTAGATTCAGATTATCGTAAAGACACAAAACTTATTGAAATTGATGTGTTCAAAATGGATGATATCGTCAAGAAAAATAACTTACCTTTTCCAGATTTTATAAAATTAGATACGCAAGCATCAGAAATGAAGGTATTGAAAGGGGGAGAAGAAATCCTCAAGCATGCAAAATACTTATTATGTGAGACATGGATGCGTAGGGTTTACGGAGCTGAAACTCCTTTGTTTCACGAGTTAGCTGCTTATTTGTATTCCCTTGATTATGTTTTGTTTGAAATACTATCACTGGACGATGGTCGTGACCCTGACCTAACTTTGCGTTGGTTTGATGCAGTTTTTATTAATAAGTCACATAGCTCTTTTCCCAAAACTATGCTTTAAGTTTGAGTATAGTAGACATCTTCAGATACTAAGTTTGAGCTACTTGAATTACAAAGGTTTAAGATTAATTTTGGGAGATGTATAATTGGTAGTCCTGTAGATGTAGTGATTTATTGTGGAGGCAGGCAACAGGCAACAGGCAACAGGCAACAGAAAATATACAGCAGATTCCACCTTGGTGAGGTACACCCATAGCGGGCAAGATGCTATAGCGGGCAAGATGCCCGCACTGGAAACATTTAATTGTTAATATCTGTACTTCATATACGACCGAATCTGCTGTATCTAATTCTTAGTTTGAGAGGAATAGTATTTGCTTGCCCACTTAAATTTTTTAAGAATATCACTACTTGTACACCACTACCGTCTAATTAAGGAAGCGAGAGCAAAATGGAACTGGATAAGTATCCATTATTATTCACATTATCAAAATGATTGGGGAGAAATAAAAAATGCTGACAAGTGTTTCCGAATCTATGCAGTTTGAGGGTATGACCTCACCACAAGGACTAACTTTAATGAACGTGTTTTTACAAAGAGTCAAAACCTGGCATAATACTGGGCTTTGTCTGGAATTTGGAACATATAAGGGTAGAACAGCCGCACTTATCGCCAAAAGTCTCAATGATGGAAATTGGTTGCATGCCGTTGAGCAAGCAGATTATCTTGAATTGGATCGATTGTTGAAAATTAGTCAGTTAATTACATGGCATAAGGAGTGTTCAGAGATATTTGTTACTGAATCCCTGCCTGCATTAGCTGAAAAACAGAAAATTATTTATACGCATCATGATGCAAGTCATTATTTTAAGAATGTTTATACCGAGTTATCTAACATATCAAAGTATATGGAACTCTATGGTATTATGATATTAGATGATTTTAATGATGTCTACTCTCAGGTGCGTGCAGCTTATTATTATTTGCGATATAAGCTCAATTTTCCATACGAGTTGCTTTTGATTGGTTTCAACAAGGCTATTTTAGTTCGAGAGGAATTGTTTGATTATTGGGAGAAATATGTGTTAGACGATTTACTAAATGACATGGCTGAAGGTGATTTTTTGTGCAAGCTTTACCGTACTGATATCAATAAAAACTCTAGATCCTTTCATATTAGAGACAGAAAGAAGGAAGAAGAAGCTTATTATGGCTTAAACATCTGGGGAGATAGGTTTTATAAAAAATCAGCAAATTTTTTCAGATAAGTAGCATCCCATTTTTGTAGAAACTGCAAAACATAATCCTAAACAATAGACTGTACAATTACAGAATTGTGTCCTGTTTAACTTCCTCATTCATTCATACCTAGATAATAAACAAGCGATCGCTATTTTAGACTTTTGTTATTTCCCTTTTTCAGCGATTTTCAGATAAATTAAACACTTATAGGGACCTTGGATACAAGGTCCCTTATAATATATATGGCAAAATAACAATATGATAGGGTAGTCCTAAAATATTCAGGATAGAGGATACCATAACTATTTGCTAACCCCTGTTTTTCTCATTCCCTATTCCCTTCTTCAAATATGAACAATTTAAACATTTTCAAATCTGCCTATTTCTGGTGTTTCTGTTTTACCATAATTTTCCTACTTTCCCTAGACTTTTGGTCATGGAAACAAACAATTTCTTTTTCATTTCTCCATCTCCCACCCTGGGTTTTCTATTTTATCGCTTTGCAAATTATCCTCGCCTGTGCTATTTTGATTTTCTCTCAAACTTTCTGGAAATCTGAAACTGAAGAGGAAAATTAATCATGCTGGAAAACCTAACTCCCTACTTATTTATTGGTGCATATTTACTCTCTACTCTAGCCATCGGAATTATTGGTTATCGTAGCCAAAAAAATACGCCAGAAGATTACTTTCTAGCAGATAGAAAAATCGGCTCTATAGTTCTATTTTTTACTCTCATTGCCACAAATTTTAGTGCCTTTACTTTCCTGGGATTTTCTGGTGCTGGTTATCGCATTGGTATGAGTTATTATCCGACGATGGGAATTGCTACCTGTAGCAATTACATTTTATTTCATCGGTTATAAAGTTTGGTTTTTAGGAAAAGAAAAAGGTTTAATTACTCCCTCAGAATTAATCGAAAGTCGCCTCCCCAGTCTACCCAAAATTAACACAACCCTTCCCTATTCCCTAAAATCAAAAACTTGTGTATCTCACCAATTTGAGCAACGCTATATCAAAGATTAAGCAGCGACTTGAGAATCGACCTGTAGTTCACATTGTTGAAAAATGTAGTTAACCACAGCAAATAATTGATCTAAATCTTGAAAAGTATAAAAAGTCAGATTTTTAGTAAAAATATTGGCTTTTAGTTTACCAAATTGCCAGATTTTGCCATTGGAAACAATCCCAAAAACTATCATCTCTGGGTTTTCATTCAGTTTTTGAGTCGCTACCATTTCCGCCAAACATTGCCCCCATCCTTCATCAAATTTATCTTGTTTTGCTTCTACTAAAAGTAAATAAGGTTTGTCAAAGACAACTTTTCCTAGTGGGGAACGTTTCGCTAAAATATACTCTGGAAAACCAGAAAGATTATCATTATCAACAAGGGACTGATGGCTCCACAAAGTTAACTTATTGCAATAAGATTTCCAGATTTCTTTTAAAACTGGATAAATTAAATTTTCACAGATAGCAAATTCTGAGTTATCAACCACTCCTTCCCGAATAACTATTTCTAAATCATTTCTAAAAAATTCAGGAATAGTAAATTCTCTCTCAACAACAAAATCTGCTTCGGTATAGATAATTTCAAATTATTGGATAACTGAACTAATACTTTTATAACTACTAAAAGGCATATTTTTCTCCTGGTTAAAATTATGTAGTTTCAACTTCAGCAGTAGCTAAATTAAATAACCACGCTTTAAACCAAAATTAATACCGCCCTCCCAATCAGATGTTAAGTAATCTCGAACATGAACAAATAAATGATCTATCACATCTACATATATAGTATTTTTAATCTCACGGGGTGACAAGCTAGTTGAAAGCTATATATAGAAAGGGATTTACGTTCGGAAACTGAAGAATATTTCAACAAAAAGAAAACGCTTATTGAGAATGAAGGGGTGTAGTGCGTTCGCAGAGCGAACGCACTACACCCCCTAACTGGGTTGAATCATTATTCAAATTATTCTGGAGAATAATATTATGAAAAAACTCACCCCCTTAATTGATTGTTAATCAAAAATTACAGTCTAATTAACCACTGTATTCATCGCTTTTACTCCCCTTCGATAATATAGTAATTTATGAGGATTAAGGCTCATTAATTTTTCTACTAATTCCCAGATAAAATCATAATTTATTGCCCAATAAATCATAGATAATCCTACAAAAAAACTACTGTGTCTTCTTTCTTTTCTACCTTTTTCATGAGTTCTTGATATATATTCTTGAACCCCTTTATTTTTTATTTTTTGTCCTTGAAATGAACTAATTGTATATGAAATAGCTATTAATAAAATTAAATTATTCAATCTCGTTTCATTGGCCTTCGCTGATTCTAGATTGTAACCACCAGTTTTATAGTCTTTAAACATTGCTTCAATTCCCATTCTCTGACTATATATTTTTTTAATCTTTCCAGTAGATGATAAATTGGTGATCAGATACCATTTCTCTACAACAGATTTTTGACGATATTTCTGTTTTTTATACACGAGTAAATTATATGTTCCTACCTTCAAAATTTTGGTGATTTTTTGGTTCAACAACAGTTTTGCTTCACCGACATTTACTTTTAATTCAGAGAGTTGACAATATTTTTTACCTCGTTTAATCATCGTCGATTTTTTTTGTCTCAAAACAAAATATACATCTTGTTTTTGATATTTTTTCAACCAATGAGATAGGAAAATACTGTGGAACTCCCTATCTGCTGTCAGAATAATTTTCTGGCCTTTTAATAATCTTAGGACTGGACGAATTACTGCTGTTTGTTCGGTTAAATTACTAGCTCCTTTATGAGTTAAAATCTTCCAATGTATAGGTAAAGCCCTCTTTTTCCAACTTAAACTAATCATTAATATATTAGTATTTTGCCACTGAGTTCTATCTAAAATTAATACTAATTCTGAGGGAAAGTCGAATAATTTTTTTACCATTATTTTGACTAAAGGGAACCAGAATAAAGGCAAGCTTAACTCCTGGATGGTTAAAAATCTTTGTATATGTTTCCGTTTACTTTCTGATTGGATTGGCAGGGGAAATAAGTTTGTTAGTTTAGATATTTGTATAGTTTTATATACTGATAT
>CAJICP010000813.1_pt1 | contig 16786 bp, 14 predicted proteins | sample 9199641 | NCBI WGS metagenome assembly CAJICP01 (sample SAMEA7708340, study PRJEB35096) | sediment metagenome | biome: marine neritic benthic zone biome [ENVO:01000025]; feature: sediment [ENVO:00002007]; material: shallow marine sediment [ENVO:03000034] sea grass bed [ENVO_01000059] ... | reverse complement strand
CAAAATAATATGGGTCGCGCAACCCCGCCTTTTAAGGCGCAATATTTTTGGAGCCCAGCTCAAATCTCCGTTACAAAAATAACTTCTGACTTGCAGACTTGCTGACTTCTGACTTCGTTAAATCATGTCCGCTTAAGAGCGCGATAGAACTCCGTTCCGCTTACGCGAACAAAAAAACTTTCTCTTCCCTCTCCAGCTTTACCTTCTTTCTCCCCCACTGTCAATATTCTTATCAAAATAATATGGGTCGCGCAACCCCGCCTTTTAAGGCGCAATATTTTTGGAGCCCAGCTCAAATCTCCGTTACAAAAATAACTTCTGACTTGCAGACTTGCTGACTTCGTTAAGTTGCCTGTTCCCTATTGCCGTTTATTTATTAGTATTCAACCGGACATGATATTATTATATCAATCAACGTAATGATCGACCTATAGAAAAAACATTAAATTTTCAGTTTTTTAAAGCGGGGAGTCTGAATTTTTCAAGATACTTAATATTTATTTGTAGACATTTTCAATTCTCTTATTTTTGATAAACTTTCTGATAACTTAGTTAACTTTATAAAAGTCTGTGAAATACTTCTTCTTATCAGAGGGATGGGCAATAGGTCAGGTTTGGACTGTCGGTGGCCTCTGGAGTGAAACAGCTTGGAGACGGACACCCGATATTGAAAAAATGCCACTCTGTCTTTGGGATAAAAATGAGCAAATGTGGCTGCATCGAGTAGAAGATGCAGTGTTGATGGTCGAAATTTATCCAACTGCTGAAGCCCAAAAGTCTGCCTCTAGTCAAAATATTGGTAATGTGGTATTGACTCGCTTAATTAATGCAGAAAAAGTCTTGGAATATCTTTGTAGTACCTCAGCCATTTGTCAAGCTAACCCCAGTCAATCTTAACTAAATTAAAAAAGGCCCATTGCCCATGATTGAGAAAATCTTGATCTTCTATAGAAATCCTCTTTCTAGAAGGTATTTATATGCTTGCTATTAACTTCAAAACTCTATACAATTCTTGAAATAGTTTTAATTTTTATGCCCTCATCTGTGAAAATTGGCCATTTTGTCCGCAACAATTTTGATGATAGGACTAATATCAGGACAATTTCAGAAGTGGGCATAACAAACAAAAGAAAAAAGCTTTCAGAATATAAATCACTTACAGGAGGAGTGTAGTCAATGGGACTACCTTGGTATCGCGTACACACAGTTGTTCTGAACGATCCAGGACGACTAATCTCTGTGCATTTAATGCACACTGCTCTAGTAGCAGGTTGGGCTGGTTCAATGGCCCTTTATGAACTAGCAATTTTTGATCCTAGCGATCCAGTCCTGAACCCAATGTGGCGTCAGGGAATGTTTGTCATGCCATTCATGGCCCGCATAGGCGTGACTCAATCTTGGGGTGGTTGGAGTGTTACTGGAGAAGCAGCTTCCAACCCTGGCTTCTGGTCTTTTGAAGGTGTAGCAGCAGCTCACATTGTTCTTTCTGGTCTGCTGTTCCTAGCCGCTGTATGGCACTGGGTTTTTTGGGACTTAGAGCTTTTCTTTGACCAACGGACTGGTGAAGCAGCTCTAGACCTGCCAAAAATGTTTGGCATTCACTTATTCTTAAGTGGTTTACTTTGTTTTGGCTTTGGAGCCTTCCACCTGACCGGAGTATTTGGCCCAGGAATGTGGGTATCAGATCCTTATGGATTGACAGGTTCTGTCCAACCGATAGCCCCTGCCTGGGGGCCAGAAGGATTTAACCCATTTAATGCTGGTGGTATTGTGGCCCACCATATCGCGGCCGGAATTGTTGGAATTATTGCTGGTTTATTCCACCTATCAGTAAGACCCCCAGAACGTCTCTACAGAGCTTTGCGGATGGGTAATATTGAAACAGTTCTCTCCAGCAGTATTGCAGCAGTTTTCTTTGCAGCCTTTGTGGTAGCTGGCACAATGTGGTACGGCAGTGCAGCTACTCCTATTGAACTATTTGGCCCAACTCGTTATCAGTGGGATAACAGTTACTTCCAGCAAGAAATTGAGCGTCGCGTTCAATCTGAGTTAGCAGCAGGCAAAACTCCTACTGAAGCTTGGTCAATCATTCCAGAAAAATTGGCCTTTTATGACTACGTTGGTAATAGCCCTGCCAAAGGTGGTCTATTCCGTGTCGGCCCAATGAACAATGGTGATGGTCTTGCTCAAGGCTGGCTTGGTCATCCTACGTTTAAGGATAAGGATGGCGAAGAATTATTTGTACGTCGCCTACCTAACTTCTTTGAAACTTTCCCAGTAATTTTGACCAACGCTGATGGTGTGATTAAGGCTGATATTCCTTTCCGTCGTTCAGAGTCAAAATATAGTTTTGAAGAGCAGGGCGTAACTGTTAGCTTCTTGGGTGGTGAACTTGATGGTCAAACCTTCACTAACTCCGCCGATGTTAAGAAGTATGCTCGTAAAGCCCAGACTGGTGAACCTTTTGAGTTTGACCAAGAAACTTTAGGATCTGACGGTGTGTTCCGAACTAGCACTCGTGGTTGGTTTACTTATGGTCACGCTTGTTTTGCTCTCCTATTCTTTTTCGGTCACATTTGGCATGGATGTCGGACTTTGTTCCGCGATGTGTTCGCAGGTGTTGACCCAGACCTAGAGGAACAAGTAGAGTTTGGTTTATTCCAGAAATTAGGTGACTTGAGTACCCGTAGGGAGTAAACATAATCAAGCAAATACTGAAGTTTGGCCACAATGCCTAACTAGGTATCTCTAATCTTCAAATTTGATAAAAGTCCAACGACTACTTTGAGAAAAGTTACAAAGTATTTTCGTTGGACTTTTATTTACTATGAACTGGTAAACTAATAGAGAACTGGATTTTCAGGAAATTCCCTTATGGAAAGTGCAGCTTACATATTAGTATTGGCTTTGGCCTTGGGCGTAATATTTTTTGCGATCGCCTTCCGCGATCCACCTAGGATTGGAAAGTAATCATCTAAAAATCCTCGGTAGTTTGGAGACCAACATCTGTCTTGAGTACGTTTTAAATTCTGGAGAGGCTGTGTGCGGAATTACTTCCGCACTTTATTTATCAGCCCCATGGGAGATCCCAGAATTGCCCACTCGCTTTTAACTTTCTGCCGCGAGAAGTCCCCCTATTTATCAGTGGGACGGCAGTCCCTCTACTTGGGGAAACCCCAAGACCGCGCTGCCTCATAAATTGCCGGCCAGGTTTATGTATAATCAAACAAATGATGGAATACGAGAACGCTCCGGCCAAAACCAAGGCCGAAAAATTCTTGTATCGTACTCTTTGGGACACAAGGAGTCTGCCTATGGACGCTGTGTCAGACCAAAACTAAGATGGCTTAGTAGAGGCGGAGGCGGTTGAATCAGGAGAGCTAAGGATTTATCGGTAGGTAGTCACGCAGTGGAATAAAAACGGCTCGACGGGTTTTAACCCGTAGTCAAATGTCCTATAATATATACAGATACTCCAGACCTCTCAATCATCAGCACGTTGTAACGAGCGAGCGAGTGAATCAACTAATACTTAACAAGTAAACTAAATGGCCATTTGACCAGAGAGAGTAGTGGTAATTGGCACCGCCTTGTGAGCTGCTACTGCACTCGTACTAAGGTACTGTGCAGTAATGTGGCCGTTTCTCCTAACGGCATACTTCGTAAACGAGCAATGAGAAAATCGTGGTTTTAACCAGATTTACAGCTTCTCTAAAGATTCCCTACGACTTCAGTCAGGGGAGTTTCAATCTCGATCGGTTTCCTATAAACAAATTGCTTTTTTGATAGTTATGAGTGCTGAGTTCTCAGCCCAGCACTTATACCTACTAACTTACAACGAGTGACCATTGTCCAACGTTGGCCGAAATTATTTATGTCTGAGAAATTTAAAGTATGCTATGTCCAATTTGCCAACACACAAATAGTCGGGTTCTAGAGTCGCGTTCAGCCGAATCTGGTAAGAGCATCCGACGTCGGCGGGAATGTATGAACTGCCAGCATCGTTTCACGACTTATGAAAGAATAGAATTTGTTACAGTAACAGTAATTAAAAGGGATGGTAGAAAGGAGTCTTTTGACAAGTCTAAATTGCTTCGAGGTATTATCCGTTCCTGCGAAAAGACTGGTATTGAGGCTACTCAGCTTGAAGTTTTTGTGGATGAAATAGAAGTTGAATTACAGGGGAGAGCACAAAGAGAAGTTACCAGCGCTGAAATTGGTGAAATAGTTCTTAGTAAATTGAGTGCCATTAGTGAAGTGGCCTATATCCGTTTTGCCTCTGTTTATCGTAAATTTAGAGGTATTCGTGATTTTGTAGACACCCTAAATCATCTGCAAAATCAAAAAAATAATTTAGAATTTTCTGCAACGCTGCTACAAAGTTCTGAAATTTCACCACAATCAGATGATACTGATTGTGAAACACCAAGCTCTTGTGCAACTTACTCTTCAACTTGACAATAGTAACTACAAGAGCAATCAAGTTAAAGATATTTGGGAACTTAAGTATAGAAAATACTTATTTTTTTGCTTAATAAATTAACTAATATATTACCAAACTGGGTTAGAGAAAAGAATAGATTAATTTGAGCCAATAATAAAGTTATACCAAGTCCGGTTTATATAAGAGATTTCCAGAGTTTTAAAGTTTTTCCCAGTTAAGCGTTCCCTGTTCCCTCCTTTCATCAACATATCTAAAACCGGATTGAGTATTAGGCATCAGCTAAAGTCAAGAATCAGTGAGATTTTTCTTCTAATTCACTAACAACTATAAATTCAGAAAGTCATTGGCAATAAATGGCCAAACAAGAACTAACATTAAAGTTGTGGTAAAATAAAGTGTTTTGAATCATAATGATAGATTAGGGTCAGAGCTTGACTAGGTAAAATTTAAGTTCTACCGATGTTTGACCTCAACAGAGTGCATTAACACTAACACTCTGGGAATGAAGTTTATACCCCAGCCGCCCCTAGGCAAGAGGTATTCGCCAAAAGACTCTAATCGCCTAATAGCCGGAAAAGTAACAACTGCTTACCTAGATTATACAAAAAAATTGGTTTTTTTGTGAAACCATAGTTCTTGTAAAAGAAAGTTTTTCCTCATATATAACTTATACAATATAAGTAGAGAGGCTAAACAAACCTCAATATATCCTAATTATTTGGTGAGAGGGAAACTATCAAGACAAGCACAAAAACATTAAGGAGAGAAATCCCAAGAAACTACACGCATGATAAATTTGAAAACACCAACCAAAGAAGTGGGCTTTACTCACGAAGATTTTGCAGCTCTACTAGATAAATATGACTATCACTTTAGTCCTGGGGATATTGTAGCAGGGACAGTGTTTAGCTTAGAACCAAGGGGAGCATTGATTGACATTGGAGCAAAAACTGCTGCTTATATTCCTATCCAAGAAATGTCAATTAATAGGGTAGAAAACCCCGAAGAAGTTCTACAGTCTAATGAAACAAGAGAATTTTTTATCCTAACAGATGAAAATGAAGATGGACAGTTAACTTTATCCATCCGTCGGATAGAATATATGCGGGCTTGGGAAAGAGTCCGACAACTACAAACTGAAGATGCAACCGTTCGATCGCAAGTATTTGCGACAAATCGTGGTGGTGCTTTAGTTAGGATAGAAGGATTACGTGGATTTATTCCTGGTTCACATATTAGTACACGCAAACCAAAAGAAGATTTACTTAACGAAGAATTACCCCTAAAATTCTTAGAAGTAGACGAAGAACGGAATCGTCTGGTTTTAAGTCATCGTCGCGCCTTAGTTGAGCGGAAGATGAATCGCCTAGAAGTAGGGGAAGTAGTGATAGGCGCAGTTCGTGGTATTAAGCCTTATGGAGCCTTTATTGATATTGGTGGTGTAAGTGGCCTACTGCACATATCAGAAATTTCCCACGACCATATAGAAACTCCTAGCAGTGTACTAAAGGTCAATGATGAACTGAAAGTTATGATCATCGATCTAGATGCTGACAGAGGTCGTATATCTCTATCAACTAAGCAACTAGAACCAGAACCAGGGGCAATGGTGAAAAATCCACAACTGGTATACGACCAAGCAGATGAAATGGCGGCTAAGTTTAGGGAAAAAATGATAGCCGCACAGCGAGGAGAGACAATTGAAGAAACAGTAGTGGAAACACCGGAAGTTGAAGCAACAGCAGAAGTAGTGGAAGCACCGGAAGTTGAAGCAACAACAGAAGTAGTGGAAGCAGCAGAAGTTGAAGCAACAACAGAAGTAGTGGAAGCACCAGAAGTTGAAGCAACAACAGAAGTAGTGGAAACACCAGAAGTTGAAGAAACAGCAGAAGTAGTGGAAACACCGGAAGTTGAAGCAACAACAGAAGTAGTGGAAACACCGGAAGTTGAAGCAACAACAGAAGTAGTGGAAACACCGGAAGTTGAAGAAACAGAAGCAGTAGTGGAAACACCGGAAGAAACAGAAGCAGTAGTCAAACAAGAAGAGGTAGCAGTAGAATCCCAAACTTAAAAATGGGCGGTCCGAAGTTAGCCAGGCGGATTTATTCCCCGAATAACGACGCGCGGGTTTTAACCCGGTGTAAAAGTCTGTTATGATTGATTTTGATAGACGATGAACAAAGTTTGTCACCTAGACATGACCGCGCTCTACGGTGAAATTCCGGATACTACAGCAGAAATAGCTACAGTAGATGCACAGACATCTACAGCAGCTATAGAATAAACCTCTTGACGATAGCAGATGAATAGGGAGTAAGCAAAATGGTAAGTTGGAAAGATAGATCGATCGACAATAACTTAAAGCTATTCCCTATATCCTGCTCTCCTATATTCTGAATCATAAAGATATCAGTAACAATCAAAAAAAATTTATATATACGAAAGAATGGTAGCTATTAACTGCCGAGGTGTAATCTTCCAAGATATTCAAGCAATTATTTTTGATAAAGATGGCACCCTAGAAGACTCTCAAGAGTTTTTAAGAAATTTAGGGCAAAAGCGAGCTCGCCTCATTGATGCTAAAATTCCAGGAATAGGAGAACCCCTACTAATGGCTTTTGGGATTGATGGGAATAATATTAACCCCACAGGATTAATGGCAGTTGGCAGTAGGCGAGAAAACGAAATTGCAGCAGCAGCTTATATTGCTGAAACTGGTCGGGATTGGTTAGAATCATTAACTATTGTTAAAGAGACTTTTGCAGAAGCCGACCAAATATTGCTAAAGTCTACTCCTGGGTCTCTGTTTACAGGTAGCCTAGAAGTGCTAAAGTATCTCTCCCAAGCAGGTATAAAACTGGGGATATTGTCTGCAGATAATACAATAGCAGTGCAAAATTTTGTCAAATATTATCAACTCAACGATTATATCCAACTAGAAATGGGAGTTGACGATCGTCCTAGTAAACCAGATCCAGAACTATTCTTACAAGCTTGTCAGAAATTAGGGGTTAAACCAGTCACAGCATTAATGGTGGGAGATTCTCCAACAGATATGGAAATGGGGAGCAAAGCAGGAGCAGCAGGTTGTATCGGTATTTGTTGGGGGAACTCAGAAGCTGACCACCTACAGGGAGCAGATGTAGCGATCGCTCACTTAGAAGAAATCAAAGTATTGTGACATACTCGCAATACCAACACAAAGACACGGTTCTGGCGTGTAATTCTCTCCAAACAACTTTTTCTGCTTTGAACAGACAACTTAAGTTCAACGATATTTTAGTTAGTCTGCTACTTCCTTTAATTGCTTGACTAGCTGTTTGTTTTTGGTTCTTCAATGCCTTGTAACATATTAGACATCTACAGCAAATAAAGAAACTTTTTCAGCAAACCCTTGTAGGGACTTTCCATGGAAGGTCTCTACATTCAAAATCACGCCTATGTCTATTAAAGAAAATAACTATTTTGGTTGGCAAAATAAATAGCAAAAAAATTTTTACTTGTACTATATATAAATATTTTTAATATCTAAATAACTCCAAAATGGTTGGCCTGATCTAGAAAATTAATTATTTGTGTATTTGCATACTATCTTTGCTATAATAAATCGAGCTATTAGCTGAGGGACAGTAAAAAATAATTCAGAATTTTCTGCTTCTAGTCAAAATAATTGATTGAAAAGCAACAATAATCTCAAGTGGGGCGATTTTAACCTTAATGTTGTAGATGCCCTACTTGATTTCCCATAGAGAGGAAATGGCAGAATAGACACTAGAGCTTACTGTAAACTGAGTTTTCTATTGGGTACTTCACTTAATCTGATGACACAGATAGTAGAAAATAGTTATTCTGTACAACCACTATCCCTAAGTTAAAGCTTATTGCTTGCTCGACTAATTCCTGGAAAAATATAGGAGGAACAACTATTGTCTAGTCGTTACTTATTCACTTCTGAGTCTGTTACTGAAGGACATCCAGATAAAATTTGCGACCAAATTTCTGACACAATTATAGATGCCATACTGGCCCAAGATCCCAAAAGTCGTGTGGCTGCTGAAGTAGTAGTTAACACAGGTTTAGTCCTAATTACGGGCGAAATTACAACCAAAGCCCAAGTAAATTATATAGAACTGGCTAGGAAAAAAATTGCTGATATTGGCTATATACACGCAGAAAATGGTTTTTCAGCAGATAGCTGTTCCGTTTTAATAGCTCTTGATGAGCAGTCAGCAGATATTGCTCAAGGTGTAGATAAAGCTCAAGAAACTCGTGAACTGTTAAGTGACGAAGAACTTGATGCAGTCGGTGCAGGAGACCAGGGCTTAATGTTTGGTTTCGCCTGTAATGAAACTCCTGAATTAATGCCTTTACCTATTAGTTTAGCACACCGAGTTTGTCGCCAACTGACTGCAGTTAGAAAAACAGGTCAACTTTCCTATTTAAGGCCAGATGGCAAAAGTCAAGTCACTATTATTTATGAAGATGGCCGTCCTGTTGGCATCGATACAATCTTAATTTCTACCCAACACACTGCTACTATTGGTGAACTTACAGAGTTAACAGAGATTCAAGCGAAGATTAAAGCAGACCTCTGGCAATATGTGATCGAGCCTATATTTACAGAGGTAGAGATTAAGCCTGATTCACAAACTCGTTTTCTTGTCAACCCTACTGGTAAATTTGTAATTGGTGGTCCACAGGGAGATTCTGGTCTTACAGGACGTAAAATTATAATTGATACTTATGGTGGCTATTCCCGTCATGGCGGCGGAGCTTTTTCTGGAAAAGATCCGACAAAGGTAGATCGTTCCGCAGCTTATGCTTGTCGCTACATAGCTAAAAATATTGTCGCAGCAGGTCTAGCAGAAAAATGTGAGGTTCAAATTAGTTATGCGATTGGTGTAGCAAGACCTGTTAGTATGATGATTGAGACTTTTGGTACTTCTAAAGTAGATGAAGATAAGTTATTAGAAGTGGTGAAAGAAAACTTTGAACTTCGTCCTGCAGGAATTATTCAGACTTTTAACCTCCGAAATTTACCTGCAGAAAGAGAAGGACGTTTTTACCAAGATGTTGCTGCTTATGGTCACTTAGGGCGTACCGATCTAGATTTACCTTGGGAGCAAACAGATAAGGTAGGGTTACTGAAGGAAGCATTTAGTCCACAGTTAGCAACTACAGCCAAATAAGTCTCAATAGACTTTTGATTACCAATAATATCTGATTTTGAGCAATCAAGAGAACTTTCTTTTGGTTGCTCATTTTTATCAAATTGGTATTAACCCCTCATCTACCAGCTTTTCGATTTTTTTTGCTGTTTCGGTTTTAAGGCCAGTTAATGTACCTCATCAATATGAAAAACGCTATATAGTTTTTGTATGTGCGATTCGTTTAGCCTAAGGAAAACCTTTTTTTGTCCAGGCTTTTCATAATTCTGGAATGAGACTACAAATAATCAATTCCTTAATTGACTCAAAAAAGTTCAATATTATAGCAGTTTTCATTTGGGTAGACTATAGAGGCTATGGCATAACTGTATAACCAAGCATCATATTATCTAACCTTGACACTTCTTGTATATCAAATGTATTATATAAGTAGTATAAGATTAAACTTTACTTCGGTATTTGATTTGCTAGTTAATATAAACTATCTTAATTTGCTCAGTTGAACAAGTAAAAATAAATATATTAATTTTGCAAAAATAACGAATTATAAGAATAATAGTATGAACAATTCTCGCCTAGTAAGAGTTAGTAAGTATTTGAGTTTGGTATTGAGACACCACCCGGAGAAAATAGGTATTAAACTCGATCCTAATGGTTGGGTTGTTATAGAAGAACTATTAAAAGCAGCTAAAAATCATAAATTTCCTATCATTCAAACAGAACTTTATGAAGTTGTAGAAAACAACGATAAAAAACGCTTTTCTCTAGACCCTAGCAATACTCTAATTCGTGCTAACCAAGGACACAGTGTCGAAGTAGATTTGCAATTAGAACCACAAATACCTCCAGATATACTTTATCATGGTACAGTAATTCATGTGATTGACTCAATCAAAAAGACTGGTTTACAGAAAATGTCAAGACATCATGTTCATTTATCAAATGATATTACTACAGCTATAAATGTAGCAAAACGAAGAAAGGGAAAATCTATAGTCTTAGTGGTAGATGCGATGGCAATGTCTCAAGATGGTTATAACTTTTACCTTTCTGCAAATAATGTTTGGTTAGTTGATGAAGTTCCTAATAAGTATTTGCAAATTCCATGAACTTGAAGGTAATAAAAGTAATCAGCCATCAGGCATAAAATTAATCCAGGAAGCTGAAGGCTATAAATATATCCTTAAAATCAAATTTTTATGTGTATAGAATATCAATAAATTATGGGAACAGGATACTTCGGTAGTAAAGAAAATTATCAACAAAATAATCCCCAAAATAAAGGATTAATAGGGGCAGGTTGGCGACCACTTTACCGAGAATTTGATTGGGAATATTTATGGTACTTATTATCTAATGATTCTTGGGAACTCAGTCAAAAAAGTCTTGATATAGCCAGTGACATTGCTGATGCTTTAGGTCGTCATCAATTTGCTTGGTGGGCGAATATATTAAACATTTTTTCAGAAAATACACGATACGAATTTGATGAATTTTGGGATTATATAACTCCTCAACCTCCAGTTCCAGATTATCGTTATCAAGATTTATTGGGCATAGAAACCCCTGTTACACGAACTATTACAAGAGAAAGTATTCCTATTGAATATGCTCTGAATAGACTTCAGGAAATTACTATTTTTAAAATTCTTGATTTATTGGGTAAACCTGACATAATTACCCAGTCATTTATGGAAAGAAATTTCTATTATCCGATAGAAAGATTTATCAGTTGGGAACGGCTAGAAACTTTAGGTACAGTATATGGCTACTGGTCAAAATGTTCCTGTTGGTTACAAATAGAAACTTATGACAAAGGCAAACGTTACTACAGCTTAATTGCTAAAGATATAGCACCACTTGTGAGAAAATCGACATACAATATAGCAGTTATGGTAAGTGGTTATCAATGTCGTATAGGACAGGTTCAAAGTCAATTTCCCATTAATACATTTCCTCAAGATATTCAAAACTTTACTGACACAGTACAGCAAGAAATTTTTGCACAAAATCAATTAGCTATATTGATAAGTGGAGAACCAGGAACAGGTAAAACAGCTTGGACTCAAGCAGTAGCAAAAGAGATTTTAGTTCCTCTAGGATATGTGATTTTTATTTTAGATCATGATGCCGTAGAAAATTTTGTACCACCAACATATTTAGATCAGGTTTGTCTGATTATTAATGAGGCAGATAATTTAGCCCAAGACCGCTCGCTACAAGTGGCGCAAACTAATAGTAAAACAGAACATATTCTTAGTTTGCTAGATGGTACTTTGTATCAAAGCGTAGTAGATGAATCTGGAATTAATCGTCAGCATAAATTAGTTGTTTTAATGACCTGTAATACTAAAGAAAGACTAGACCCGGCAGTTTTACGCAAAGGTAGAGTAGATTTAATGTATGAATTTACTTACCGCTTTGTCTAGGAGTTGCTGTAGGGCTTGAAACAGTTTTCAACGGGAAATAGAAAGTCAAATTTTCGGGCTTATTTTCTGAAAAACTTCTGACTTCCTATTTCTGACGCGGGAGGGAAGCGATAATGGAACAGGCATGGTTGAAGAAGTATATAGTCGGATATTTGAACCTTTATTTACTACTAAAAAATCAGAAAATAGTATAGGTTTAGGCTTGTCAATTTTCCCAGAGTTAATTGTTGATAAACATCAGGGAAAGTTGTCTTGTAAGTCTCTTATTGGAGCAGGAACAGAATTTGTAATTGAAATTCAAATTCTGCTTTCTTATTATGCTCGGTCATGACAATAAAAATGTATTTGTCAAGATTTTAATAACATCATAATTAATCACCATCTATTAGGCATAATATAGTTACTTAACGAAGTCAGAAGTCTGCAAGTCTGCAAGTCAGAAGTTATTTTTGTAACGGAGATTTGAGCTGGGCTCCAAAAATATTGCGCCTTAAAAGGCGGGGTTTTAGACCCATATTATTTTGATAAAAAATATTACTGGGAAGAATTTAAGAGAATTTTTCGACCATAGCTAAGACAAAATTAACTGTTAAAAATCCAACTCCTAGGAGGAGGAGCAAAAACAAAGTGACACTAAAAATAGACTTAACTTTTTTCATTTGACTAACTTCATTTTCTCCTAGATTATCGGGTAATTGAAAACTAGAAATAATTATACAATCTCCTCAAAATAGAACAGGGTTTTTCGATGTGAAGTACAAATTTAGTTTGTTTTAGGCAATAGCTACTCTTGGTTGAGAGAGTCTGATGAACAAGACTTATACCAAATCGATCAAATAATGTTACAAATAACGAGCCAGGATGAGGAACTCTTAGAAACTGAACTCAGCCATATTCCTCCTGACTCATGTACGTCGCCCTACCGACGGAGACCTTACCGATTAATTATACCAATTTTGGGTAAAATGTGTTAAACTATGAAGATAAAATGCCCTTGAATTGTAAATGCTAGCTGTAGAAACCAAGTTAAAAAACGGAACACAAGAGCAATTCACTAGCCAAGATTCTTCCGTTTGTGGCACAAGAGTTCAAAAAACATTAAGCACCAGAACTCATAATGCGGCAATAAATATTCTTAAAAAAGGGTGGCAATATTTGGGAAACCATCTTAACGGTAATGTTGGGCAAACAGGAACCGACCCAAACGCCTGTGGAGAGTCCGGCCTCTGGACTATGAATGGAGATATTGATAGTTTAAGTCGTCTCATTGAAGTAGGAATTTCTAGTAGTGATACCGAAAAAATTCCCCGTCACAGCGAAGCTTGACCGTGGGAGTATGTCAATGGTATCCATAAAGAATCATAATAGTGCCGACACTTATAGAATCAAACAGAAAGTGTTTGTGGGCAAATGTTATTAAATATGGAACGGAATCGAGATTCATTGCTAAGGAGGGCTTTGAAGCAAACTGTGTACAAAAAGCATTGGCTCAATTGGGCGGAGTATGCTTGTATAATTGGTTCGGCATTGGGCGCTTTTACTGTAGTAGCTTCGGGACAAGCATTTTACGCATTAGCCCCTATGACATTGGCCATATCTCTGAATGTGGCTAATAGATACCGATTTGAGCAGCAGATGCTATTATCTCAACACTCTGAGATAGGAGAAATTCAAAGCTCAGTAGAAAAACTAGAAAAAAATGCTGTAAAGGTAATAGTGAAGCTTCGTCAACAGCTTTCTTCTGAAATTGAATCAGTTCGTGAACGATTATCTACTGAATCAATACAGGCTATGGACTCAGAGATACAACAGCAATTAACTGCACTAGAACACTCAGCTTCTTCTGTACAAAAAAGTTTAGCATCTGTGGATAAAAAAGCTCTGACTACAGATGATTGGGAAATAGTAAATGGCCGTCTTTTGGTAATCGAGGAAGCGATCGCTAATCTGCACAGGGATATGGAAGTATTGGCCAAGGAACCTCAAGCAGATATATCCCAACTTCAGGCCCAAATTGACCATTTGGAAATACAAAATACAAAGGTTATGAAACCTCATCTGAAACGCCTGATTACACTTGTCAGACAATTACAACAGACAAATTATTCTAGCCCATCATCCCATCAACCCCTAATTTCAAAACAACCGATTAGAGAACGTACTGGGGAATGAGTGAAGCGATCTGAAGGCAAGTTTTGAGTATGAAATAATCTAAAATTTGGGGTAGGAAAAATAGTAACAGTTATAGGTATAAAATAAAGTTCACAGACCAGTATGAAAATTATTACAGTTTTAACTCAATGACTGAACCGTTGACCCTAATATTTGATGTTGATGGGACTTTAGCAGATACAGAACGAGATGGCCATAGAGTAGCTTTTAATCGGGCTTTTGCCGAAGCGGGGTTGGACTGGGAATGGTCAGTCTCTTTCTACGGAGAATTGTTAGCGATCGCTGGTGGCAAAGAAAGGATTAATTTTTATATTAGTCAGTATCAACCAAAGTTTAAATCATCAATTCCACTACCAGAATTAATTTCTAATTTGCACGGAACTAAAACTAAACATTACCAAAAGTTATTAGTAGCAGGTGCCATTCCATTACGTCTAGGAGTGAAAAGATTATTAACAGAGGCGCGAACTAACAAAATGCGGTTAGCGATCGCTACTACCAGTGCTTTACCAAATGTGACTGCATTATTAGAGCATACCTTGGGTAAAGAAAGTTTATCATGGTTTGAAATAATTGCAGCAGGAGATATAGTTCCAGCCAAAAAACCTGCACCAGATATTTATTATTATGTGTTAGAAAAAATGAAGATTCAGGCAAAGAATTGTATAGTATTTGAAGATTCACATCACGGTTTACAAGCAGCTTTGCAGACAGGATTAAAAACAATTGTGACGGTTAATGATTATACTCGCAATCAAGATTTTACTGGTGCGACTCTAGTATTAAATCATTTAGGAGAACCAGAAAAACCATTTACCATTCTGGCTGGAGATGCTAAAGGTAGAACTTATTGTGAAATAAAACTCATACAGGCTCTCCAAGCATAAAATAGTGTTTCTCACATTTTGTGAAGTGAAGTTATTTTTCTTATTTTCTGTTCCCAGTTAAGCTGTTCCCTAAAACCTAGAACTTTGTACCTCACTCCAGGCATTTCTTTGTAATAATGCCCTTAATAATTGTCTATCAAACCTTATTGTGCTGAGGCAGATAGCTTATGAATATTTAAGTTGAGTTTCAAGGCTCAGAAGTCTGGTTAATTAGGAACATACCATAAATAATAGAAACAAATAAACCCGACTTCTCAACTCAGCTATTTTTGAGATAAAATTTAATTTATTTTACAGTTACGGTACAATGTTTAAATACAAAATAAAATGATGAGGATATCAAGATAAACTGCTTATGAACCCTAATACAACAGTTACAAAAAAAGCATTACTAATTGGTAAAGGATTACCCCCTTTTGAATCTATCAAATCAGAAGATGTAGTACCTGCAATAACAGAACTACTGACAGAATTAGAACAAGAATTAACCAACTTAGAAGCAACAGTTAAGCCAACCTGGAATGACCTAGTAGAACCCCTAGAAAAATTAGAAGACCGCTTAACTTGGAGTTGGGGAATAGTAGGACATTTAATGGGAGTGAAAAATACTCCTGAACTAAGAAAAGCTTATGATGAAGTCCAGCCAAAAGTAGTAGAATTTACGAATAAATTAAATCAAAGTCAACCCCTTTATCAAGCTTTTAAAAATTTAAGCAATAGTGATAGTTGGCAAAAACTAGAACCAGGACAAAAACGAATAGTTGAAGCTGCCATCAGAGATGCAGAACTTTCAGGAGTAGGTTTAGAAGGCGAAAAACGAGACAGCTTCAACGCCATTCAACTAGAACTAGCAGAACTTTCAACCAAATTTTCTAATAACGTTCTTGACGCCACCAAAGCTTTTAGCCTCACCCTGACAAAAAAAGAGGAAGTAGACGGTTTACCACCCAGTTTATTAAGTCTAGCAGCTCAAGCCGCCAGAGAAGAAGGAGCCAAAAACGCCACCCCAGAAAACGGACCTTGGCGCATCACCCTCGACTATCCCAGTTTTGTGCCATTCATGCAGCACAGTAAACGACGAGAGTTGCGAGAAAAATTGTATAAAGCTTTTATTAGCCGTGCTGACAGTGGGGAGTTAAACAACTATCCTTTAATTGAACGCATTCTGGAGCTACGTCAACAAAAAACAGAAATTCTAGGCTTTAATAGTTATGCAGAATTGAGTCTGGCCAGTAAAATGGCTCCAGGCGTCGAAGCAGTAGAAAAGTTATTGGAAGAATTACGCAGTGTTAGTTATGATGCTGCTGTCAAAGACTTGGAAGAACTGAAAAAATTTGCTGCGAGCCAAAATGCACCAGAGGCAAATGATTTAAAACATTGGGATACCAGTTTTTGGGCAGAAAGACTACGGGAAGAAAAATTTTCCTTCACCGCAGAAGAGTTAAGACCTTATTTTCCACTGCCACAAGTTCTCGATGGGTTATTTGCTTTGGTAAAGCGGATATTTGGCATTAACATTACTGCTGTAGATGGGGAAGCACCAGTATGGCATGAAGATGTGCGTTATTTCCAAGTTAGTGATGAAACAAATACAGCCATTGCTTACTTTTATCTCGACGCTTACAGTCGCCCCACAGAAAAACGGGGTGGTGCTTGGATGGATGAGTGCATAACTCGCGCTAAAAT